>Ga0134126_10000242_pt1 | contig 70134 bp, 52 predicted proteins | sample KB31752_FD_96881 | JGI IMG/M metagenome (GOLD analysis project Ga0134126, IMG submission 96881) | Terrestrial soil microbial communities with excess Nitrogen fertilizer from Kellogg Biological Station, Michigan, USA - KB3-175-2 | ecosystem: Environmental > Terrestrial > Soil > Unclassified ...
AAACCACTTGCCGACGTAGCCGTTCACACGGGCATAGATGGTGCTCGCATGCCAGGCCGCTGTCTGCCCCGGCAACGAGAAACGCTGCTCCGCGCCTACCGCTTTCGCCTCGATGATATCGACAGCATGCGGTGCCGCGGCGGTCTCTTGTGCCGCTTTGGCAATGGCGCGGTCCTTGAAGAACCGATCGATGCGCACGGCCAAGAAACCTACGACCAGCACGACGAGGAAGATCACCGCCGCCTTCTTCACCTTGCGGCCGGTGTCAGGATCATAGTTCATGGACACGGCATGCGACTCGGATTGGGTCACGTCATCAGCGAAGTCGGTGCGCCGCACCTCTTGCTGCTTAAGCTGTTGCATCTGCGCCTCGGGAAAAATGTGTCTCAGGAGCGGCCGACTGATGTCGCAGCAGGCGATACATGACTGGCACGAACACCAAGGTGGCGAACGTAGCGAACAACAATCCACCAATGACCGCACGAGCGAGCGGTGCATTCTGCTCACCGCCCTCACCCACACCGAGCGCCATCGGGATCATGCCGAGAATCATGGCCCCGGCGGTCATCAGGACCGGCCGGATGCGCGTAAAGCCAGCGGTCGCGGCCGCCACCAGGGGACTGTCCCCCGCATCCATGCGCTGGTTGGCGAAACTCACCACCAGGATGCTGTTGGCAGTTGTGAGACCGATACACATGAGGGTACCCATCAATGCAGGCACGCTCAGGTGGGTCTGGGTCAGGAACAACATCCACATCACGCCACACAGCGCGAACGGCACGGCCATGAGGACGATGAGCGGGTCGATCCAGCTCTGGAAGTTGATGACCAGAAACAGATAGACGAGGACCACCGCTAGAGCGATACCGGTGAAAAGGCCGGTGTAGCTCTCGCGCATGGTCTCGACCTGGCCGCTCAGGGTGACATGCATGGCTTTCGCAGCTGGCGGCTGGTTCGCCGCGATCACCTTGTCGATATCCTGCGAGGTGGAATACAAGTCGCGCCCTTGCACGTCGGCGTGCACGTCGAACACCGGCCGGATGTTGAGCTGCGAGGTAACCATCGGCACCCTGCGGCGACCGAGGGATGCGAGGTTCATCAGCAACTGACCGTTACCTTCCTTGTCTGCCGTGGTGACCGGCATCGTCTCGAGCGCCTGCGACGAGTCGAAGCTGTAGGTGGGCTGCTGGACGACCAACGGGTAGCTGACACCGTTACGGGGATCGACCCAGAAGTTCGGCGAAGTCTGTGCGCTCGAGTTGGTCGTCACGAGCACGTTGTTAGCGGCTTGGCGCTGCGTCAGACCCACTTGGGTAGCCAGCTCCCGGTCTACATCGAGAGTCAACGCGGGGGCATCCGGCACCTGGAACACGTGCGAGTCCACCACCCCCGGAACACTGGTGATCAGCCGCGCCAGGCGCGAAGCCAATGCATAGGCGCTCTCGGTATCGGAGGCGGACACGCGGATGTCGATCGGCGCCGGCTGGCCGAAGTTCAGCACCTGGTCGACAATATCGGCAGGTTGGAAGAAGAACTGCAGCTGCGGGAAACGCTGCGGCAACTCGCGCCGGAGCATGGCAGTGAGATCGGCGGTGGGTGAGTGTTTCTCATTCAAGGAGATGAGAATCTCGCCATCCATGGGCCCTACGGTCGCCGAGTCGCTCAGCGAGATGTTGATACCGCTATAGGGCAGGCCGATGTTGTCCAGCACCACACTGATCTGTTGGGGGCCGACGAGCCGGCGAATGGCCGCCTCGACCTGTGCGAAGTACTCCTGGGTTGTCTCGATACGGGTGCCTGGCGGGGCGCGCACGTGCAGTCGCATCTCACCGGCATCGACCTGCGGAAAGAAGTCGCGACCGAGCTGCGGAAAGAGCGCCAGGGAAACGGCGATCAACACCATGAAGGCAATCACAGTGACCTTGACCTGGGTCAGAGCCCACGCCAGGGTATTGCGATAGACGTCGCGCAAACGCACGAAGCCGCCTTCGAAGCCCAGATGGATGCGCCGCAAGATGTTGGGTCGCTCGCCGCCGGGGACGGTGGCCGCGTGCGCGGATGACGGGCCGGGCCCGCTACGCATCAGAGCATTGAACAGTACCGGCACCATGGTGAACGACAGCACCAGACTCGCAAGCAACGAGACGATGACCGACACCGAGAGCGGCGAGAACAGATACTTGGCGGTGCCCTCCAGCAGGAACACCGGCACGAATACGATACAGATACAAAGTGTCGAGAGGAAGGTCGGAATACCCACCTCCCCCGCGCCGTGAATGATGGCGTCCTGCAGCTTTTCGTGCAGGCCGGCGTGACGCTCTATGTTCTCAATCACGACGGTGCCGTTGTCGACCAGAATACCGACGGCCAAGGCGAAGCCGCCCAATGTCATGGTATTGAGCGTCTCGCCGCCCGCCCCCATGAGCAGGACGGCCGTGACAATGGACAAAGGAATAGCCGCCAGGATGATGATGGTGAGGCGCCAGTTGCCCAGAAACAGCAGGATCATCAACGCGGTCAGACCGGCGGCCATGCAGCCACCCATGACGACACTGTTGAGCGACGCCTTGACGAATACCGACTGATCGAAGATCGCTTTGATCGAGACGCCGCTGGGAAGCATGTGCTCGATGTCGGGTAGCGCTGCGCGGACTCCGTCGATAACCGCGAGTGTCGAGACTCCGCCGGTCTTCCTGATCGTCATCAGCGCCCCGGGCACGCCATCCACGGCGACTGAGTTCGTCTGCACCTGGAAGCCATCGTGGACGTGCGCGACGTCCCGCATGAACACCGTGCGCCCGTTAACCTGCTTGATCGGGAAAGAGTTGATTGCATCGATCACCTCAGGACTGTTGTTCATGGTCAACATGTAGTCCTTGGTGCCGATCTTGACGTCACCCGAGGGCAGGATGACGTTCTGTTTCTGCAAGGCGTCGCTCACGTCAGCGGCAGTCATACCGCGAGACTGCAAGGCCTGGCTGTCGAGATCGGCCATGATGACGCGCGGCTTACCGCCGTAGGGATACGGAACCTCGGCGCCATGCACCACAGCCAGTGCGGGCCGGATGATGTTCTGTCCAAGGTCATTGAGCTTGGTATCGGGCAGCGACTTGCTCGAGAGGCTCAACTGGATGATCGGCACGTCCGTCGCGCCATAACGAATCACCAGCGGCGGGGTGATGTTAGGAGGCATGTACTTCAACACCACCAGCGCGCTGCTGGCGAGCTGCGATACCGCGCGGGTTACGTCGGCGCCTTCGTGGAGATACACCTTCTCCACCCCGACACCCTGGTAACTCGTCGCTTCGATGCGCGAGATGTCGTCGACCAGGGAGGCCATCTGCCGCTCGTGAAAAGTGAGGATGCGGTTCTGGATGTCCTGCGCGTTCATACCAGCGTAGGTCCACACGACACTCACGACCGGGATATCCATCTCCGGAAAGATGTCCACGGGCATGCGCAGGGCCTCGCCGATCCCGAGCAGCCCGATCAGGATCAGAATCGAGACCACCGTGTAAGGGCGCTTCAGGACATATTGGACGAGTGACATGGTGCGCTACGCAAAGGTGTGAAGGGATTTCCGACTCGAGCTAACTGGCGAGCGGCTGGCGGACACTGAAATGGCTGCCGTGGCCGAGAGTGCTGCTCACCTCGACCCGCGCTCCATGCGCATCGCAGATCGACTTGACGATGGACAATCCAAGTCCGGCGCCGCCCTGGTCCCGGGAGCGCGAGCCGTCGACACGGAAAAAGCGCTTGAACACATGCGGTAGCGCTTCAGCCGGAATACCGACCCCATCGTCAGCCACGTCGAGCACGGCATAACCGTCCGCGTGCGAGATCTTCAAAGTGATGCGACCGCCCTCGGGCGTGTACTTGATGGCGTTGTCGAGCAGGTTGACCACCACCTGCTTCAGTCTGGCGCGGTCGCCCTGGATCGGGACGGGTCCAATGGATTCGCACACGACGGTAATGTGTTTGTCCTCCGCCAGCAGACTCATCTGATCCGCCGTCGTGACTGTCAGCTCCGCCAGGTCGAACCTCACCCACTCGGCCTGTGCTTCGCCGGTGTCCAGCCGCGATAGGGCCAGAAGACCTTCCACGATCTCCCCCAGCCGGTCCACTTCCTCCAGCATGCTGCCGAGGGTTTCGCGGGTCTGGACTTTCAGCTGCGCATCCTGGGCCAACGACTCCAACTCGCCACGCAACACTGCAAGCGGGGTGCGCAACTCGTGCGAGGCATCCGCGACGAATTGTTTCGAGCTGTTGATGGCGTCCTGGAGCCGGCTGATCATGAGATTGAGCGAGAGCGACAGCCTTTCCAGCTCATCGCCTGTGCGCATGACCGGCAGCCGCTCGCTCAAGTTGTGTTGGGTGATCTCGGCCGCCTTGTGCGAGAGGCGGTCGACCGGCTTCAAGGCGCGGCGAACCAGAACGAAACCGCCGGCGACCGCGATCGAAACGGCAATCGGCAGCCCTACGGCGAGAATGAGCAAAACTTGTCTCACCGTCTCGTCGGTTCGGGCGCTGGAGATACCGACCTCAACGATGTAACGCGAGCCGCCTGGGGAAAAGTAATAGTGCGCGGCGATCAGCAATGCGCCGCTCGCTGCTGGTTGTCTTCGCAGCTGGTCGCCGTTTCCGATCAGCGACGGCGGCGACACCTGTGCGGGATCGAAGCTTCCATCCTTGGGCGCTTGCGACGAGTAGATCAGTCGGCCATCGCCGGAGCTCACACGAATGAAGCGGTCGTTCGCCGCAGGTGAATAAAGGTCCTCGATTTCCCGCGCGACCGTGCCCTCTCCGGTCCGACTGGCCGCGGCGATGATGGTGTCCGCTATCTGGTGAGCGCGACGCGCCTGGGTGTCGAAGACGTTCGCTTCGAGATAGTGGCGTAGAAAGAAGATAGTGAGCAGGCCAAGAAGGACGAACACCAGGGTGAGCAGACCTGCGTACCAGGTGACGAGCCGGAAGCTCAGCGACCGGGTGTTCACGGCTCGCTCCCTTCCACGAGCCCATAGCCGACGCCGCGCACGGTCCGGATCAGCTTCGTCGGGAAGGGATCGTCGACCTTGCTGCGCAGGTGGCGCACGTACACATCCACGATGTTGGTCAGACCCTCGAAGCTCTGGTCCCAGACGTGCTCGATGATCATGGTGCGCGAAAACACCCGGCCAGGGCCTGTGGCCAGGTACTCGAGCAGGGCGTACTCCTTTTTAGTGAGCTCGATGGTCTTACCACCTCGCTTCACATGTTGCGTCAGGCGGTCGACTTCCAGGTCTCCCACGCGTAGCACGCTCGAACGGCTGATGGGACCGCGGCGCAGCAGCGCCTTCACGCGGATGATGAGCTCGGCGAACGCGAACGGCTTGGTGAGATAGTCGTCGGCGCCGATCTCGAAGTGCTGCACCTTTTCTTCTGTAGCGTCGCGCGCGGTAAGAATGAGGATCGGCACCTTCTCGTTCTTACGGCGGATGCGCCGCAGCACCTCCGTGCCACTCATGCTCGGAAGCATCAGGTCGAGGATGATCAGGTCGTAGTCAAAAGCGTCGGCAAGCTCCCAACCGGCGTGGCCATCCGCGGCAACGTCGACCGCATAGCGCTCCGCCTTGAGCGCCCGGTCGATCAGGTCGCTCAGCTTCTTCTCGTCTTCTATGAGGAGTATTCGCATGGCCGTTCTCTAGGAGCCTGTCGGACTTAGGTAAGCGGAAGGATCTCGGCAAGCTGCCGATGCGGGTCGTCCGCAGCAGGCGAACCTAAGTCCGACAGGCTCCTGGGCGACATTAAAACGCGCGGGAATTAAAAGCCGGCCAAAGGAAAATTAAAAACCGTTCAGAAGACGGGGGACTCGTCGCCGGTTCGGGGCTTACGTTGCATTTACACCACAGTCCTGGTCCACGGCGCTGCTGTTGTTGGAATGCACGCCGCTTTTTTCGGGGACAGTGATCCCAAGGGGTCCGGACGCCCTTGGCGCGAAGGAGCGTTCCGGGCCCTAGGTCGATGCATTTAAGTCCTGAATAAATCGCGATAAAGCCGCGCAGGCCGCGTCGAACCCCGGGATTGCAATAAAACTGTCACGCTTCTGCATTCGACTTGTCACACAACTGCAGCACAGTGTGCGCCGCTCCCAATGGCTCCGCATGGGAGCCGTAGCATTTACACATCAATTTACCTAAGAAACATAGGAACCAGAAGATGACACCGATTCGTGCTGACTTGCATCGACCGATGGCCGGCTCGAGCGGCAGGATGCGCCCCACGGCGGTGGCGACTGCTGTTGCGACCGCCCTTGGTGTGTTTATCGCTCCCTCTGTCATGGCGCAGAGCGCCAGCGCCAGCGACGTGCAGGCTCTGAAGTCCGAGATGCAGAAGCTGCAGCGCAAGATCGATCAACTGGAGGCCCAGCAAGCGGCCGCCGTACAGAGCACGCCCGCCCCCGCCGCGGCGCCGGCAGCTCCCGCAGCATCCGCAAGTCCGGTGCTGCACGCGGGTCCCGTGACCCTGACTTTCGGCGGCTACATGGCGCTCGAGTCAGTCTACCGTAACAAGAACGAGACGGCGGATATCGGCTCCAACTACAACACCGGGATCCCATACGCCTATCAGCCGAACGCCCACATCTCCGAGTTCCGTGAGAGCGCCCGCCAGAGCCGATTCTCGCTGCTCGCGCAGGGCCCAAAAATGGGCGGCATGAGCGCCGAGGGCTACCTCGAAAGCGACTTCCTGAGCGCGGGAATCAGCTCCAACTCATCGGAGAGCAACAGCTATACGCTGCGCATGCGCCACTTCTACGGCACGCTGCGGAACACCGACTCCGAGTGGTACCTGCTTGCCGGACAGAGCTGGAGCTTCGCGACCCTGTTCACGACCGCCCAGATGAATCCGCGCACCGAGCAGATTCCGCAGACGATCGACGCGCAGTACGTCGCGGGCTTCAACTGGACCCGCAACCCGCAGCTGCGTTTCGTGAAGAGCGTCGGCAAAGTATTCTCGGCCGGTATTTCGATTGAGAGTCCGCAAACCAGCTTCTACACCGGTTGTAACGGTGTAGCCACGCCGGCTCCCGCGGGCTGCGCCGCTCCGCCCTCGAACATCATCACCAATGCCGGTGGCAGCCTGCTCAATGCCAACCAGCAATACTCGATCGATTTCGCGCCCGACATCATTGCCAAGATTGCCGTGGATCCGGGCTTCGGCCACTATGAGCTCTACGGCTTGGGCCGTGGATTCCGTGACCGCTCGCCGGGAACCGCCGCGGGCACCAACAACACCACCTGGGCCGGCAGCATCGGTGCGGGCATGATCCTGCCGCTCGGTCCGAACCTGCAGTTCCAGGCAAGCGGGTTGGCCGGCTCCGGCAACGGTCGTTACGGCTCGGCACAGTTGCCTGACGCGACGATCCGTCCGGACGGCACCGTTGCCGCGATCCGCGAGTGGCAGGCCCTCGCCGGCTTGCTCCTGAAGCCGATTCCTACCATGACCGTGTACCTCTACGCCGGCGAAGAGCAGTCCAGCCGAACGGCCTACACCAACGCCGCAGGCACTGCCGCCATCGGTTACGGCAGCGCGTTGTACAACAACAGCGGTTGCTACAGCCTGACCGGCACGGGGTCCACCTGTATCGCCAACACCCGCGCGATCAAGCAGGTCGCCATCGGCAACTGGTGGAAGGTGTATCAGGGCGACATCGGCAACTTCCAGATCGGCCTGCAGTACAGCTACCTCGAGCGGCAGGCGTTCAGCGGTGTCGGCGGCGATCCCGTCGCGAACATCAGCATGGGATTTGTCTCGTTCCGCTACTATCCGTACCAGAAGTAAGCCACTAAGACCGACATTGGGCCGTCCGGGTCTCCCGGACGGCCTTTTATTTGGGGGGCGTGTACAGACCGAGTGCGCGGCCCTGCTCCTGCACCAGTGCGAGCACGATGTCGATCGTAGGCGTCGGCACATCGGTGAGGCGAGCCAACTCCTGCACCGCCGTCACCAGCGCGTCGATCTCCAGCGACCGGTGTCGCTCGACATCCTGAAGCATGGACATCTTATGGCCGACCACGGAAGCGGCCGCATCCAGACGCCGTTCGAACATCTCCTCAGGGATCACTACTTGCAGCGCCTGATGCACCGCGCGTGTCTCCAGCATCATCTTTTTGCACAACGACCGCAGTGTTGGCTCTCCCGCGATACGATCGAGAGTGGCTCCGGTGAGTGCGCTGATTGGATTGAAGCAGACGTTGCCAGATAACTTCAGCCAGATGTTCCAGCGGATGTTGTCGCGGATAGGAGCGTCGAAACCCGCCTCGGTCAACGCCTGACTCAACGTGATCACTCGCGACGTACGCCGTCCGTCCGGCTCACCCAGGGTGAACCTGTTGAACCTCTCATGCGCAATCACTCCGGGAGCTACGACTTCACAAGCCGGATCAACGACACAGCCGATTGCGCGCTCTGGGCCGATCATCCGCCATTGAAGCCCCCCATCGTCTACCGATCGTGGGTGGTAACCATCGAAGCGGCTGCCGGCGCGGTAGAAGTACCACCAGGGAATCCCATTCATTGCAGTCACGACAGCGGTGGCAGACCCTAACAGCGGTGCGAACAACGCCGCCGCTTCATATGCCTGGTGCGCCTTGAGTGAGCACACCACGAAGTCTTGCGGCCCGAACTGCCGCGGGTCCTCCGCAGCACGCACTTTTGCGATACGTTCGGTGCCTCGAATGATGAGTTTGAGGCCACGCTCGGCAATCGCCTCCAGATGAGCGCCGCGGGCAATCACGCAGACATCGTGGCCCGCCAGCGCCAACTCGACGGCGAGATAGCCGCCAATGGCGCCAACGCCGTACACACAGATTTTCAGTCGTTCCATGGCGGCCTCGCCGCTCCTTCGCTCGGGCTATTCTAACTGCCGCCCCGGCGTGTTAGATTCAGGGCGATGAACGTCATCGAAATCGCCTCTCCCGGCGGACCAGAACAGTTGCGCCTCGCGACGCGGCCCGTTCCGGAGCCCGGCGACGGCGAAGTGTTGATTCGGGTCGCCGCGGCGGGGGTCAACCGCCCGGACGTCGTCCAGCGCCAGGGCCATTACCCGCCGCCACCGGGTGCCTCGGATCTGCTGGGAATGGAGGTGGCCGGCACCGTTGTGGCGCTCGGGCCGAAGGTATCCGGAGTCGCGGTCGGAGATGAGGTGACCGCGCTGCTCGCCGGAGGCGGCTACGCAGAGTACGCCGTCGCGGCCGCTCCATTGTGCTTGCCCATACCCGCCGGCCTGAGCTTGCTGGAGGCGGCTGCACTGCCGGAAACGTATTTCACCGTCTGGACGAATCTTTTTGAGCGCGGTGGCTGCAAGGCCGGCGACAACGTGCTCATCCATGGCGGAACGAGCGGGATTGGAACGACGGCCATCCAAGTCGCGACAGCCTGGGGAGCGCGTGTCTTCGCTACGGCCGGAACGCACGCGAAGGCACGATTCTGCGAAGAGCTCGGCGCGGTGCGCGGCATCGACTATCGCACGGAGGACTTTGTTGAAATCGTGAAGCTCGGCACCGACGGCAAAGGCGCGGATGTCATCCTCGATATGGTTGCGGCCACCTATGTTCAACGCAACATTGAAGCCGCCGCGGTGGAGGGACGGATCGTAGTCATTGCCGTGCAAGGCGGCGTGCGGGCGGAAATCAAGATGAATACGCTCATGATCAAGCGCCTGACACTCACCGGCTCCACTTTGCGGCCGCGGACGATCGCGCAGAAGGCGGCCGTCGCGGAGGGTGTGAAACTCAATCTGTGGCCGCTGTTGGCCGCGAAGCGGGTGCGGCCGATCATTCATGCGACGTTCCCGCTAGCCGAGGCGGCAGAGGCACATCGTCTGATGGAAAGCTCGGGGCACATCGGCAAGATCATGTTGACCCTATAGAAGCCGCAGGGCCGGCTGAGTCGCCGGCCAGCGTCTTCACGTGCGCCACCACGCTTGCCCCCAGGGCGTCCAGGTTATAACCGCCCTCCAACATCGAGACGATGCGTCCTTGCGAATAGCGCCCGGCGAGCATCATGAGCTGCCGAGTCATCCACACGTAGTCGTCTTCCACCAGCGCAAGGTTGCCCAACAGGTCATCGCGATGGGCGTCGAACCCGGCAGAGATCAGGATGAGCTGCGGCTCGAAGTCCTGCAGCGCCGGTAACCACTTCTCCTTCGCGATCTTGCGTGCCGCGGCGCCATCGGAACCGGCCGCCAGCGGCACGTTGATCATATTGTCCGCGAGGGGCTCGACCCCGCTGCCGGGATAGAATGGATGTTGAAACAGCCCAACCATCAGGACGCGCTCTTGCCAACGCGGATCGGCAAACACGTCTTCGGTACCGTTACCGTGGTGGACATCCCAATCGACCACGGCAACGCGCTCGAGACCCATGCGCTCCAACGCGACAGCGGCGGCGACGGCAACGTTGTTGAAAATGCAGAATCCCATCGGGCGCTGCCGCGTAGCATGGTGCCCGCAGGGCCGCACGGCACAGAATGCGTTCGCAGCGCGACCCGCCATCACCTCTTCTACCGCCAATACACCAGCACCGGCGGCGCGACGAGCCGCCGTGAGACTGTAGGGGTTCATCAGCGTGTCAGGATCTAACTGAACATACCCTTGCGTCGGCGCGTTCTCGAAAATAATATCCACATAACGCGCAGCGTGGACCCGCTTGAGGTCGTCGGGCTCCGCCACCGGCGCCTCCAGACATCGCAACCGATCGAGCAGCTTGGAGGAGCGCATATGCTGATCGATCGCGGCCAGGCGCTCGGGCCGCTCGGGATGCCCCTCGCCCATTTCGTGGCGCAGACAGTCAGGATGCGTGATGTACGCGGTAGTCATACACCTAGTACGGTGCCTGGCGTGAGCCCAGCCTCGGCACACCACTGTGGCGCAGGCAGCTTCTTGCCGTCGCCATACCTGACCTTGAACACTTCGATCTGGCCACCTTGGGCAGTGACAAAGACACTCGACGGACCCACCTCGGTGATGCTGCCGATGTTGCCGCGAACCTGAGCAAATCGCTGAAACGCATGCTTGCGCGCCTCGAACAGCTGGAGCCGCTGGCCGCGGAACGTCGTCCAGGCCGCAGGCGCAGGATTGCAACCGCGGATCAAGTTGTAGACCTGGTCGACGTGATTGTGCCAGTTGATCTGCGCCTCATCGGCACGGCACCAGCCTTCGTAGCTCGCCTGCGACTCGTCTTGCGAGACCTCCTCGTAGCGCCGACTCACGGCCAGGTCGGCAGCCTCCACCAGCGCTGCAACGCCCATGGGGAACAGCCGGTCGAAATAAACACTGCCAAGGGTGTCGTCAGCTTCGATGGGAATCTCACGCTGCAGCACGATGGGCCCCTCATCGAGCCCGTCGGTGGGACGAAAGATCGTCAGGCCCGTACGAGTATCACCGCGGATGATCGGCCAGTTGATGGAGCTCGGGCCCCGGTAGCGCGGCAGTAATGAGGGGTGATACTGAATCATCCCGTAACTGGGAATCTTGACGAAGTCCTGGGGCACGAACTGTAGAACGTAGGCCATGACGCCAAGATCCACACCCATGCCACTGAGGATCTCACGCGCTTCCCCGGTTTTCAGCGACGGTAGCTGGTGCACTGGCAGACCCGCACTCTGCGCTGCGACTCGCAAGGGATCGGGCTTAGCCCCTGGCTTCTCAGGGGCGCAAAAGACGCCGGCGACGGTATCGCCGCGGTGGAGGAAGGCCTCCAGTACGGCCTTGCCGAAATCCTGCTGACCGATGATCGCGATGCGCATCCACCCCTCGCTTTCAACGCGACCCCTGACTCGGATTGGCGCCGCCTTGCGCCATCCTCGGCACAGATGCCGTCCGCTTTCGACAGGACGTCAGCGAGCTCGTTGTATGTGGTACACGTAATATCTAATATATCTGAAGGTCCACGCAGATGAAATAGCGCAGGAGGTGTCCATGGCCGGTCGCAACTTTCTTTTCGTGCCCGGACCCACCAACGTCCCTAACCGGGTGCTGCGCGCGATGCACGTGGCGATGGAGGACCATCGCTCCCCGATCTTTCCCGAGCTGAGCCGAGCCTGCCTCGACGGGCTGAAACCCGTCTTCAAAACAGACTCAGGCACCCCCTTCCTGTTTCCCTCCTCCGGCACCGGGTGCTGGGAAGCGGCGCTCACCAACTGTCTGAGTCCGGGGGACAAAGTATTGATCGCCCGATTCGGACAATTCAGCCATCTGTGGGCGGACATGTGCCAACGCCTCGGGTTCGACATCCAGATCCTGGAAACGCCCTGGGGCGAAGGCGCGCCCGTAGAGCGTTATCTGCAGACACTCAGTGCCGACCGGCGCCATGAGATCAGGGCGGTGTTGGTTTGCCAGAACGAGACCGCGACCGGTGTAATCAGCGACGTGCCCGCGGTACGTCGCGCGATGGACAGCATCAATCACCCTGCACTCTTGTTCGTGGACGCCGTAAGCGCGCTCGCCAGCATCGATTTCCGGATGGACGATTGGGGAGTGGATGTGTGCATCAGTGGCTCCCAGAAGGGCTTGATGTTGCCGGCCGGCCTGGGTGTGACCTGCGTCAGCGCCAAGGCCCTGGACGCCTCAGGCAAGGCGAAGTCGCCGCGCTGTTATTTCGATTACCGTGACATGGTGACGGCTAACGCCTCAGGGTATTTCCCGTACACACCGCCGCTGCCGTTGCTGTACGGGTTGCGCGAATCGCTGGCCCTGATCCAGGAAGAAGGGCTGGAGAATATTTTCCGGCGTCACAGTTACCTTGCCGGTGGCGTGCGCGCAGCCGTATTGGATGGTTGGAAGTTACGTCTGTGCGCGACGGAGCCGAAGTGGTATTCGGATACGGTCTCGGCAATCATGGTGCCCGACGGTGTCGATGCGACCCAGGTCATCACTCACGCCTTCAAGCGCTACGACCTGGCGCTCGGCGCCGGGCTGGCGCGAGTAGCGGGCAAGCTGTTCAGGATCGGGCACCTGGGGGATCTCAACGAGTTGATGTTGCTCGGGGCGATCGCCGGCACGGAAATGGCGATGCTGGATTGTGGGATCAAGATTGAGCCCGGCAGCGGCGTAGCCGCGGCGCAAGGGTTCTGGCGCAACCACGCAGCACAGCACAAGCCCGCGGCAAGTGCCAGCAAAGCGGCGTGAACGGCAGCTAGCGCAGCGACTGCGCTAACAGCTTGGTCAACGCGTAGACCGTATCCAGATGGGGCGTCGGCGTTTCAGTCAAACGGGCGAGCTCGACCACGGCGCCCAACAGCGCATCGACTTCGAGCGCCCGGCCGGCCTCCACATCCTGGAGCATGGAGGTCTTGTGGTGCCCGACCCGCTCCGCGCCGGCAATGCGTTTCTCGAGCGGGACCCGGAACGTAATCCCGAGTTTGTGGGCGATGGTTTGGGCCTCCGTCATCATGGCTGCCGCCAGCTCCCGGGTGGGCGGGTACTGACAGATCCCGGCCAGCGTTGCCCGTGACAACGCACTGATGGGATTGAATGTCATGTTACCCCAGAGCTTCAGCCAGATCTCCGCGCGAATATCCTCCAACACCGGCGATTTCAAGCCCGCACGGGTCAAACACCCGGCCACACGCTCGACCCGCTCGCTCGCGGTGCCATCGGGCTCGCCGACCGGGAAGCGGGTCCCTTCGACATGGCGGATCACTCCTCGTTCGACGAGCTCCGTCGCCGGGTACACGACACAGCCAATGACCCGCTCGGGAGGAATGTTGGCACCGATCGATCCGTCCGGGTCGACGCTGTTGAGGCGTGTTCCGGCCAGAGCGCCGCCATGTCTGTAGAAGTACCAATACGGGACGCCGTTCTGCATAGGGATCACGACAGTGTCGGGTCCCAACAACTTGCGAACCTCGCTGGCAACCTCGGCGACCTGGTGAGCCTTCATCGCAAGAATGACGACGTCCTGGGCACCCGCCGCAGCGTAATCCGACAGCGCCTTCACCTGAGGCACGAGCTCCTCCGTGCCATCCGCCGACAGAAGACGCAAGCCGCGGCTCTGCAGGGCTTCGAGAGTCGCCCCGCGCGCCATAAAAGTCACATCCTCACCCGCTTGCGCCAGGCGGACGCCCAGATAACCGCCGATCGCACCGACGCCGACAATCGCAACTCTCATCTGTGTACGACTCGCCTCTTGTCATTCACCTCCGCATTCCATGCACCTTGTGCAGACTACCGGCTCACCGGCGAGTTGCCCTGTCCATTCCGCTCCAACTCCAGGGAATTCACCACATGCGTGACACCGGGAACATCCCCGGCGATACGCTCCGCGGTAACCAGATCCGGCGGGTCCCACACAAAGCCGGACAGGCGGACGACTCCGTCGTCGGCTTTGACAGTGATGTGGCGACTGTAGAGCGTTTGATCCGCTGCGAGCGCCCGCTCCACCTGATCGGCCATTGAATCATCAGCTTGCTTCTGGGTGTCGGTTTTGTGGGGCCCCATGGCACAGGCCCCCACGGCACCGAGGATCACCACCATAGCCCCGAGACGTAACGTTCTGTTCATCATCGCAAACACGTTCGCTCTCCTCGAATGCTCAGAACCGGTAGTTTACGCCAGTGGAGACGCCTATCTCATGGCAACCGCCCCAGGTGGTCGGTCCCGCGCTGCTGTAGTCGATGAACAGAGGATGTGTCGCGTCGTGGCAATCGGTCTTGATACCGTGGCCACCGGCGCCAATGTCAAAGTGCGCGTTGCCGTCATTCAGAGTTTCCGCGGCATCAAAATAGACAGTGAGCTGCTTGTCGAGCTTGTGCCAGTAGGCGACCGTATACATATTCCCCTGGTTCCGCCCGACGGCGGTCGGATCGAAATTGTGCTGTCCACCTGGATCGCCGACGGTGGCGCCCGCGTGCGCCCAACCAACGGCTACCCGATCGGCGCCCCCGTTGAAGTCCTGCTCGAGGGCGAACCAGTGAGCAATGCGCTGGCGCTCGTTCTGGAACTCCATGACCGCGGGCAGCTTGCGATGCAGCGACTCGTACATGTAGGAGATCGTCAGGCCGAATTCGAAAGTGTACTGGCCGCCGAACTTCATAGCCCACTCATCCGCGATGTCATACAAAGGCGAGTACTCCGGAGTGCCCGCGGGCGCGGCATCGGGATACTCGGCCGCGAACGTCTGGTAATCAGCCCAGTTCAGGTATTGGGCATTCGGACCGCCAGGACCCTGGCTGAACCAGTAGCCGTACAGCGGATGGTTGGAGCCGTCACCATCGCTGCTGCGATTCACCCGCTTGTGCATCTCGTAGGCGGCGACGAGGTACAACCCACGGGCCTCGAATTTCAGATCGGCGCTGTAGGCATCGTCGAACCCGCCGTCGTCGCAGTTCAGCGGCAAGTTGCCACTGCCTGGCGTGTTTGAGCCCGAGCAATCGGGTGAGCCCAACGGCACGATGTTGTTGTAAGGGTCGATCTGCTGGCCGAAAGCGTAACCCAGGTCGAAGCTGAAGCCACCCAGATTCGGGGACTTGTAATCGACCACGTGATCCATGCGGGTACCGAATTCGACCCGGTTGTCGCCGCCGGTGTTGCCCATGACCACACTGTAGTTGCCGAGCATTCCGGTGAAGGGGTTCAGGCGATCGGTCGCGGTTTTGTACGGCATGTACAACTCACCGAAGCGGATCCTGCCCCAGGGCTTGCTCTGAAAGCCGATGAATGTATCCCCGAGGCCGATGCCGCCCAGCACCGTATTGGATTGCTTCGTCCAGGTGTTTTGCAGTCCGGGAGCGGCGACGAGATCGAACGCGGTGGACACCTGGTAGATGAAATCCACACCCGTCCTGGCGATCGCGTGGCTGCCGCGATACCCGATGTTGGTTCCGTTGCTGGACATCGCCCCGAGCCAGCCCACCCGGCCAAAGGGTGGCCCCTTCTGGGGCCCCTGCACGTACGGACTGCCTGGCGCACCGCTCGCGTACGACCACTCAAAGGCGTTCAGCCCGCCCATCCCCTTGGTGGTGTAGTCGATGGATGCATCCAGGGTCCCGAAGAACCCCTTCATGAACTTATCGAAGGAGCTTTGTGCCTTGCCAACCGTCTCGCTCGCCTTGTTGGCCGCGAGAGTGGCCTTCTGAACGTCCTGGCTCTGTTGCTGTTGTTGTTGCTTGAGGGCCTGGAGCTGTTCTTGTTGCTGTTGCTTGAGCTCCTGCAGCTCCTTATTGAGCTCATCGACGCGCTCCTGCAGATCGCGCAGCTTGCCCTGTGTCTGCGTCGACTGCTCGGAGTTTGTTTGCGCAATGCTTCGGTCGGAATAGCTGAAGACAACCAGTAAGATCGCAAGTGCTGCTACAAATGAGCCTCGCGCCCGAGTGCCCGGGATGGGCCGGCCAATTGTCATGATGCTTCCCCTTCTTGTTAGACCTCTCAAACTGGCGGGATGAGTCCCGCGCCGCGTGCCCAACTGAACTTAGCTCCCAACACGGCGACCGGTATCTCGGTCGAATACGCGTAGGCGGGTATGCCGTGCTGATACAGGTATTCGGCGGCCTCCTCGACTTCCACATCGCCGGCGAGCGAGGCGACGACGGGCTTCTGGATGCCCTGGGCCTTCATCTGCTCCACCACTTCCACCATCAGGCGCGCAAAGACCATGGGCGGGGTAATGATGGTGTGCCAGTAGCCGAGGATCAGCGCATGAATGCGCGGATCCTGCAGGCCCAGCCGCACGGTATTCTGATAGGTCGTTGGGGGCTCCCCGCCGGTGATGTCAACGGGGTTGCCGGCCGCCCCGAAGGGCGGAATGAATTTCCGGAAGGCGGCATCCAGATCCGGGGGTATCGCCAGCAGCGACAGGCCATTGTCGACGCAAGCATCGGACAACAGCACGCCGGAGCCGCCGGCACCGGTGATGATGACGACGTTATTGCCTTTTGGAGTGGGGAGAATGGGGATTCCCCGCGCAAAGTCGAGCAGCTCGCGCAAGGAGCGGGCACGGATGACGCCTGACTGTTTGAAGACGTCATCGTAAATCCTGTCGTTGCCGGCAAGCGCGCCGGTGTGCGAGCTGGCAGCGCGGGCGCCGAGGTTGGTACGCCCGGCTTTGAGCACCACCACGGGCTTCTTCCTGGAGACTCTGCGGGCGACCTCCGCGAAGGCGCGGCCGTCCTTCAGGTCCTCACAATGCTGCGCGATGATCTGAGTGTCGTCGTCCTGCTCGAAGAACGTCAGCAGATCATCCTCGTCGATATCGGACTTGTTGCCCACCCCGACAATGGCGGAGACGCCCATGCGCGCCGAGCGGGAGAAGCCGATGATGGCCATGCCGATGCCGCCGGACTGTGACGACAACGCCGCCTTGCCCTTGACGTCGTACGCGGTACAGAAGGTCGCACACAGATTCTTGGGGGTATAGTAGAAACCGTAGATGTTGGGTCCCATCAGTCGCACGCCATACTTGCGACCGATCGCGACCAGCTCTTCCTGGCCGGCAACGTTGCCGGTCTCGGCGAAACCGGACGGAATGAGTACGGCGCCGGGAATCTTCTTCTCGCCGACCTCGATCAAGGCCTGCGCCACGAATTTCGCCGGAATGGCAAACACCGCCACATCGATCGGGCCAGGTACATCCTTGACGCTCTTGTAGGCCTTGCGGCCCAGGATGCTCTCGGCGCTGGGATGAATAGGATAGATCGCGCCTCGATAACCGCCGTTGATGAGATTCTTCATCACCGAGTTGCCGATCTTGCCGCTCTCGGCCGAGGCGCCGATGACGGCAACGGCATCCGGTCGCATGATGCGGTTCATCTGCCTGACAACCAGATCCGCGTCGGGTCGATAGCGCGCCGGCGGCGGATCGAAGTTCAGGACGACGCGCACGTCGACGGCCGTCGCGCCGCGCTGCGAGGCAAATACCGGGTTGAGGTCGAGCTCTGCGATCTCGGGAAAATCAGTCACGAGCGCCGCGACACGCTCTATCATGCCCGCCAGCGCAGCTCGATCGACGGGCGGCGCGCCACGCACGCCGCGCAGGACCTCCGCGGCGGCGATGGTGTCCAACATGGAGAACGCATCCCGCTCGGCGGTCGGCGCAAGCCGGAAAGTGATGTCCTTCAGGACCTCCACCAGAACGCCGCCCAGCCCGAAAGCGACCAGCTTGCCGAAGGCCGGGTCGGTTACCGCACCGATAATGACTTCCTGGCCCCCGACCAACATCTGTTGGACCTGGACACCGAGGATCTCGGCTCCAACGTCGTACTTGCGAGCGTTGGCAACGAGGGTGCCGTAGGCCTGCGCGGCTTGTTCGGCCGACTTCACCCCGACCACTACACCGCCCGCCTCGGTTTTGTGCAGAATCTGCGGCGAGATGATCTTCATCACCACCGGAAATCCGATTCGAGTGGCGAGCGCACCCGCTTCGGCCGCGCTGTGAGCAACTTCTTCCCGGGGAACCGCGATCCCGTACGCCTCGCACAGCGCACGCGCCTCGGGTGCCGTGAGAGCCCTGCTACCTGCAGACTTCGCCTGGTCGAGAACCTTCCTGACCGCACCACTGTCATATGGCATCTGCGTAGTCTCCCCGCGCTACGTTCGAGTCGGTTCGTTCCTCGCTTGTCGCAACTTACATTTCGTGCTCGCCTCAGATCACTTTGCTGGTGCGGAAGCCACTGATCTCCTGTGGGCTGTAGCCCAGCTCCACGAGCACCTCGTCAGTGTGCTCGCCGAGCAGTGGCGAACGCTTCACGACTGTCGGACTGTCACTCAGCTTGATGGGGTTGCCCACCGTCAGGTACTTCCCGCGCTTGGGATGGTCGACCTCGACGATAGTGCCGGTCGCGCGCAGCGAGGGTTCCTGCGCCAACTCCTTCATCGACAGGATGGGGCCACACGGTATGTCGTGCTCATTCAACAACTGCATGGCCTCGAACTTGGTCTTGGTGAGGGTCCAGGCCTCGATGGCCGCGAACACTTCCTTCAGGCGCGGCAAACGCGCATTCGCAGTGGCGTAGTCAGGGTCCGTGGCCCAGTTCTCCTTCCCAATGACCTTGCAGATCTCCTTCCATACCGGAGCCTGAGCAATGAAGTACAGGTACGCGTTGGGATCGGTTTCCCAACCCTTACACTTGACGATCGATCCGGGTTGGCCACCGCCCGAGGCGTTCGCCGAGCGGGGCACCGCATCGCCAAACTTCCCGTGGGGATATTGCGGGTACTCCTGCATAACACCCGTTCGCGCCAGACGCTGTTGGTCGCGCAGTTTTACCCGGCACAGGTTCAACACGCCATCCTGCATTGCCGCAAGCACCCGTTGGCCGCTGCCGGTCGTCTTGCGTTGATAGAGCGCGGCCACGATTCCCAGCGCCAGGTGCAGCCCCGTGCCGCTATCGCCGATCTGCGCACCGGTCACCAACGGGGGGCCGTCATCGAAACCAGTGGTGGAAGCGGCCCCGCCGGCGCATTGCGCGACGTTCTCGTAAACCTTGCACTCCGCGTATGGTCCGGGGCCGAACCCCTTGATCGAGGCCACGATCATCCGTGGGTTGAGCTGTTGGATGCGCTCCCAGCTGAAGCCCATGCGATCCAGCGCGCCCGGGGCGAAGTTCTCCACCAGCACATCGCAGCGCTTGACCAGTTTTTCGAGAATCTCCTTGCCGGCCGGGCTTTTGGTATCGAGGGTGATGGAGCGCTTGTTGTGATTCAGCATGGTGAAGTAGAGGCTGTCGACGTCCGGGATGTCGCGCAGTTGTTCGCGCGTGACGTCCCCTGCCCCGGCCCGTTCCACTTTGATTACATCGGCGCCGAACCACGCCAGCAACTGGGTACAGGTGGGACCCGACTGCACATGCGTAAAATCGAGAACCCGTACCCCATCTAATGCCTTACCCATTGGTCTCTCCGCGCCGTCACTATTTGTACATGGTCTGATTCTTGGTTCCCGGCGCGTACTCGCGTGGGTCAACCCAAATGTTGATCACTGCCGACTTGCGCAGACGCTGCACCGACTCCCGCGCCCGGCGTAATGCCGGGGCGATCTGCGCAGGATCGCGCACCTCCTCGCCGTAGCCGCCCAACATTTCGGCGAACTTGCCGAACGGCACATCGCCCAGCAGATTGCCGACATTGCCGCGCTGCTCACCGTACTTGGCGAGCTGGCCGTAGCGGATCTGGTTCATGGCCGAGTTGTTGCCGATGACAGCCACGTAGGGGACTCCGAAGCGATTAGCCGTCTCCATATCGAAGGCAGTCATGCCGAAGGAGCCGTCGCCGTAATAACAGAGCACTTCCTTGTTGGGGTGGGCCAGTCCCGCCGCGATCGCGAAGCCGGTACCGACACCGAGAGATCCCAGCGCGCCGGGGTCCATCCACTGTCCTGGCCGGCGCGGACGCACCGCCTGCGCCGAGATCGTTACGACATCGCCACCATCGCCGATGTAGATGGTGTTTTCCTCGAGAAACTCATTCAGCTCGTAAGCGACACGGTACGGGTGAATGGGCGTGTTGTTGGACTTGAACAGCGGCATGAGCTTCTCGCCGGCCGCCGTCTCCAGATCGGTCAGCTTTTTCATCCATTGCCGGCGCAGCTGCCGCTTGTCGTCCTTCAGACGTCCGCTGGCCGCCTGCAGCACCGCGCCGAGAATGGCGCCTGGATGCCCCACCAAGCCCAGATCGATGTCGCGGTTCTTGCCGACCGTGCGGTAGTCCATGTCGATCTGCACCAACTTGAGCTTGCTGCTGATCCGGCGGCCGTAGCCCATGCGGAAGTCGAACGGCGTGCCCACAATGACAATGACGTCCGCTTCCGCGAAGGCGTTACTGCGTGTGCGGTCGAAATGATGCGGATCCCCGGGCGGCAACAAGCCACGGCTGCCGCCGTTGAAGTACCCCGGTATGTCGAGCCCGCGCAGGAGCGCTATCGCCTCCTCATGCCCGCGAGCGGTCCAGACCTGTTGTCCATAAAGGATCGCGGGTCGCTCGGAAGCGACCAGGAGATCGGCGAGCTTCTCAACATCGCGCGGATCCCCGACCGAGCCGGTGGAGGCTCGGTAGTGGCCCGGCTTGGGTATTACCGCTTTTGCCACCTCGACTTCGCGATCCAGGATATCGCGCGGAATCTCCAGATACACCGGACCCGGAGCACCGTTGAAAGCCTCGCGGGCCGCCATCGAGACCATATCGGCGACACGCTCGGTGCTGGGCACCGTGGCCGCGAACTTCGTTATCGGGCTCATCATGTCGACATGCGGCAAGTCCTGCAGCGAGCCCATCTTGTGCTGGGTGAGCGCGCCTTGCCCGCCGATGTGGAGAATCGGGCTTTCGGAGCGAAACGCGGTAGCAACCCCTGTCACTGCGTTGGTGCAACCGGGACCTGCCGTCGTGACAACACAACCCAGCTTGCCCGTCTGACGCGCATAACCATCGGCGGCATGCGCGGCGACCTGCTCGTGGCGCACGTCGATGATCCGAATTCCCTCATCCACGCAGCCATCGTAAATATCGATGATGTGGCCGCCGCAAAGTGTGAAGATCGTGTCGACCCCTTCGTTCTTCAGCGTGCGGGCAACCAGGTGTCCTCCGGACATGACGCCAGTATCGCGGCTCTTGCGCTTGAGCGTGTCCTCGGCGGTCGTGGTGCCCTGGTTGTCTGCCGTTTTGGCGGGCGTGTCGAGCATGGATGCCTCCGTTGTCAGATCAGCGTCACCGGGTTGCAAGTTTGGCGCCCCCAGCCGCGGTCGCCGCGTCAAGCGTTGCGGCCCGGGTCGTGTACGCGCTGCGCAGGGGCTTGAGAATCACAATGGCCATGACTGCCGCGATGATATTGAGGGTGGCCGCGGTCATGAACACACCGTGCCAGTTGCCCTTGGCGGCCACGAGGACGTTAGCAAGCGGTACCAGCAGCGACGCCGTACCCTTGGCGGTGTACATCAGACCGGTGTTGGTCGTGGCGTAGGTCGCGCCGAACGTATCGGTGACGGTCGCAGGGAACAGGCTGTAGATCTCGCCCCAGGCGAAGAACACCAATCCGCTCAGGAGCACGAACGCCAACGGACTGTGGGCGAAACTGCCGAGCGCAATGATGCCGAAGCCTTCGATCAGGAAGGCGATGAACATGGTGGGCTCACGTCCGATGCGATCCGATACCCAGCCGAAGAACGGGCGGGTCAAACCGTTGAGGATGCGATCCAGGGTCAGGGCGAAGGTCAGTGCCGGCAACGTTATGCCGGCGATGCTGACCGGAATGTCGGCGACCTTGAAGTCCTTGGCGATCGGCGCCAGCTGCGCGGTCGCCATCAGGCCTCCGGCCGCCATCATGATGAACATGATGTACATCACCCAGAAGACCGGGGATCTGAGCATCTCCAGCGGCTGCGCCTGATGGCGGCTCGCGCCCGGTGCGGTCCTCGGAGCGGATACCAGGAAGCTCGCCGCGGGTGCCATGATCGCCATACCGACGATGATCACCACTATGCCCTGTATCAGACCGAAGGTGAGAAAGGTGTGCTCGTAACCCGAGGCCTTGATCATCTTGGCGATGGGAATGATGGTGAGTGCCGAACCCATGCCGAAACCGGCCGCGGTCAGCCCCGCCGCAAGTCCGCGTCGACCGGGGAACCACTTCACGGCGTTGCCAATACAGGTGCCGTAGACCGCGCCGGCGCCGATGCCGCCGAGCACCGCGGCGAAGTAGAACACCCCAAGAGAGCTCGCGAAGGAGTTGATCGTCCAGGCGAGACCGCATAGCACGCCGCCGCCTACGATCATCCAGCGCGGACCGAATTTGTCGACCAGGTAGCCTTCGGCCGGCACCAGCCAGGTCTCAAACAGGACGAAAATGGTGAACGTCACCTGGATGGTCGCTTTGGTCCAGTGATACTTGTCGCCGATGGGGCCGACGAACAGCGTCCAGCCGTACTGCAGGTTCGCAACCATGATCATGCAGATCAGGCCCGCGATCAGCTGCCCCCAGGGATTCGCCAGCATGGAGGATCCCTGGACCGTTGGGTTTGTGTTGGTGTTCACGTTATCCCCCTAACTGCCGTTGTCATGCCAAGAAACGTTGAGTGACTGCTGCTGCGCGCTGTTGCCTCGAAACCGCCGTTTGCTGTCGGGAACTGCGGGGGTGCCGTACTCGCAAGGGGGGACGGAACCGGCGCTTACGCGAGTCGGGAGTTGCGTAGGCATGGTGGGAATCGTCAGTAGGACCCGGTGGCGACCGGGTGCGAGGTTCGGGCTCGTGGCGCGCGCGATGCGCGGTCGCAAGTCAGAAAGGTCCGAAGGCGCGCGTACACGCTCACGTATTGCCCCCTCAAACTGGCGCTGACGCTCTGCTCTGTCTCACATCTGGTATATCATATATTTTCGTTTTTTTTCTTGTCAACGATGAAGAAATTTCATCTAAGTTGGAATGTGGTATTCCCGGACGGATTACATCCCCTTCCTGAAGACGTAAGATATCTGTAATCGAATCATTTATTTTTTATTATTCAGCAGGTTACGATCTTGCAAAGCGAGACTCGACAGCCGGGATCGCACCGCCCGAGGCGGTTTTTGGACGGTTCGACCCGTGACGGGGTCGGTCGAGTTAAAGCTGGGAACCCGTATACTCTCATATATCTAGTACAAGAGAGGTCCCCCGGGAACAAGTTGATGCAAGACGTCGCGATGCAAGATTTCACTCTTTTGATGTTTTCTCTGGCCAGCATGGGTGTGGCGACTGCTCTGTCCGTAGCGCTGTACGCCCTCCTACCCCCGGATTTCCTGGAATACGCCGAGCTTCATGGTCGGACTGTGTTCATCTGATGTGCATGAGGCGCGGTTATGTGCAATGAGCGCAAGGTTCACGCTTGTGGCGCGCGCGGTGCGCGCTTACAAGCGGCATAGGTGGGCCAAAGGCCCTCAGGTTGGTATGGGATGAGCACCACAGCAAAGGTATTGCAGCGAGCGGCGAACACGACGCCGCTGGCATTGTCGCCGTTGAATGCGACGAGCTTACGTGACCAGGCTTATGCCCTGTTGAAGCAGGCTATTGCGGATACGGACATCTACAACCCCACGCAGGAGCTGCGCTTGGATGAGCGACAGCTCACTGCGGCACTGGGGGTGAGCCGTACGCCGATCCGTGAAGCGCTCTCGCTCCTGGAGCAAGAGGGTTTCATCCGCACCATCCCACGCCGTGGCATCTACATCGTTCGGAAGTCGAAGCGCGATATCATTGAGATGATCCAGATGTGGGCCGCGCTGGAATCCATGGCGGCGCGGTTGGCCACCCTGCATGCGCCCGATTCGGAGATCGCCCGGCTGCGGCACCTGTTCGACGAGTTCCAGAGCTCGCCTCCGTCCGAGCATCTGGGCGAGTACTCGGACGCTAACATCGCCTTCCACACCGAGGTCATCCGCTTGGGCGGCTCGCAGATGATCATCGATACCACCCGGAATCTGCTGTTGCACGTGCGTGCCATCCGGCGCGCCACCATTTCGCAAAGCGACCGGGCTTCGCGCTCCATCATCGATCATCTGAAGATCATCGAGGCGCTGGAACGCAGGGATACCGAGCTGGCGGAGCGGCTAACCCGGCAACATACGCTGGATCTGGCCGCGCACGTCGACCGGTACTGCGACTTTCTGGACTAGCAACTAGTAGACGCCCCACTGGCCTATGGTGGAGAACTCCGTGTCATGCGGCGGTTCACTCAGGTATTGGGGACTACGTTCGTCGCTGGATCCGGTGTCGTAGGCAAGCCTTGGGGCGATCACTTTTAAACTGGCGCATACGTCCGGGTTGCGCAGAGCGATCTGCAACGCCTCGCGGTCGATGAACGCGGGCTCGCCGGCGGCCATTCGCAAATAAATCCTGCCGCTCGTCTGGTCGGCGAATACGACCTCGCGAAACGCCTCAATACATTTACGCAGAAAACTCAGATTGTGCTCGGGCGCCAGCAGGCGCTTATCCGGGTAGAGAGCTCGTGCGTCCGCTGCACCGACGTTCACCCGTCCAAAGCGTTCGACATCGAGCATCCGGCTGACATCCAACACATACAGGATCTCATTGGAGCCGAAAGCCACCGTGCGGGGGAGATCGCCGAAACGCACGCTGTTGTCGAGAAACTCAAAATGGATGCGCTTGTCGCTTCTGCGGATCCACGTAAAGAACACCGTGGGCATTCCGGTGTAAGCCTCGACGCTATGCGCAAGGGTGTCGTCGACAGCCTTGTAGCGCCCTACCTCGAGCCCTCTCTTCCAGGCGCGCTCGACCAGCAGTTCGGGCGGAGTGATCATGTAGAACAGGTAGATCGAATGTCCGAAGCGAGTCAGCAGATTGCTACCGGCCTCATCGGAGTCCGCCGCAAAGCTGTCGAAGCGGAAACGGTCGATCAACAGGTGCGACATCGAGCCACGTTGCTGCTTGCGCGCCATATAGCGGTCGAGCTTCTGGTCAATGATTTGCAGCTCCTCGGAAGTCAAAGCGCCAGCATATTTGTAGGCATCGCCGAGCGAGCCGTACTCGAGCAGCTGCTTACGCCAGATATCCGGACTGATGAGCGCGAAGTCGCTCCAGCGCACCCCGAGAACGCCGGCCAGCCGCTTCTGCAAAGGGCGCAAAGTGCTCTTTCCCGAGGCGGAGGGACCCTTGGTGTTGATGACGACCGGCTCGGGTTGCGAAGGCAACAACACGTAGCGCTGTTCCGAGGCGGCTCGTTGCAGGATGGGATCGATCAACTCCCCAATCAGCTCGCCGCCCTGGATGTTGCAGGCAAGGTCCGTTGCCAGCGATACAATCAGCTCGCGAGTACCCCATGGTTGGCCGTTAACCGCGAACAAGCCAGACATGACGCGGGCGAGGCATCGGTAGCTGATGTGTTGCAGCGCGGCCGCCGAGGTCGCCTCGAGCGCCCCTGCCCTTTCGAGTTCCGCGGCTGCCCGGCGCTCGCATTCCGCGATTTCTCGTAAGCCCCATCCAGCGCCGCCCGCGTGATCCGCCGAATCCACGCGGCCACGCTCGTAGCGTCGACGGATGCTGCCCGGCAAGAACAATCGTGAGAGCCATGCCGGTGTCGCAGAATCGGCGGAATGTGGCTTGGCACCCTGGTCCGCAATGACGTCCGCGAACGCGGACCTGATCGAGTCTGACAGCTGATGGTGCAACTGCGTAAACGCCGCGGTAATGCTATCCATCTGCGGCTCGAGATAACCCGTCAGCAGCGAGCGGACGATTTCGCGGAAGTTGATCCCGAGGTCTTCGATACGCGAGCCATCCGGGACCGAGAAGTCTGCGGTGACGCGCACCAGCAGCTCGTGCAGAGTCAGCCTCCGCGGCTCAAATGCAACCAGCTCCGCGGCCGCGAAGCCGGTAAGTTGTTGTAACTCCAGGGCTGCGGCAAACGGGGTGCGGGAGTTTTCGCGGCGGAACAGGGTTGCCAGCGGACGCAGTCCGGCAGGGACCTGGGATGCGATGCCAGGGTTCCAGGGGCCGAAGTCCTGGTGCGACGCTGCCGCGGCCATGTGTCACCGTTGGCGCACCCGAGGGTTGAGAGCGTGTGCCATGGCGCCATGTTGTCCGCCAACTGCGGGCGGAAATCAAGTGGCGCCGTCGGGCTCCATGGTGAGGATATGCCGGGCGACATTGCGGGCGTGATCACCAATACGCTCCAGAGACTTCAAAACAAAGGCGGCCTCGAGGGCCACATCGAAGTGTCGCGGGTCCTCCATGGCGCGCGTGAGCAGACGGCGCAGGCCCGCCGCATATTCGGCGTCGAGATCTTTATCGCGCGCCACCACCTCGTTGCAACGTTCGACATCGATAGTGTCGAAGGCCTCGAGCGCCAGCCGCAGCAGGCTGGTGGCCAACTCTCCGAGATGGCGGGCATCGCGCGCGGTAGCCGAGCCGGGGCGTGAATCGGTACCGATCACGTTTTTGGCGATCTTCCTGGCCTCATCGCCGGCGCGCTCCAACTCGGCGACACATTTCACCAGGGCCAGGATGGCACGCAAGTCGCCGGCCACAGGCGCCCGGCGGGCAATCAACACCAGTTGTTCGCAGTTAATGTCCTTGTTATAGGTGTTGACGTCGCGCTCGCGCTCGATGACACGCAGCGCGGCATCCTCGTCCCAATCGGTGTACGCGCGCGTGGCCGCGCGCACCTGGTCGAGAACCAGGCCGCCCATCTCCACGACTCTTACGTGCAGCGTCGCGAGCGCGCCGTCGAAAGCCTTCGCGATGTGACCCTCAAGCGCCTGGGACATGAGCCTTCCCGATACCTCCCCGGCAAAAACCACACTTTTTGCCGGGCGTTGAATCAAGCGCCGCGCGCAACTGCGCGGAAATCGCTTGCGATTTCCGCCAATAAACTATTTCAGCCGAACCTTCCAGTGATGTAATCCTCAGTGAGCCGGTGCCTCGGGTTGGTGAAGACCTTGTCGGTCTCCCCCACTTCGATCAGGTCACCCATGTGGAAGTACGCCGTCCGTTGCGACACGCGCGCCGCCTGTTGCATGGAGTGAGTGACGATCACGATCGCGTATTGCGCGCGCAGCTCGTCAATGAGGTCCTCAATGCGGGCGGTGGCGATCGGATCGAGCGCCGAGCACGGCTCGTCCATGAGAATCACTTCCGGTTGGATCGCAATCGTACGAGCGATGCACAAACGCTGCTGCTGTCCTCCGGACAGGCCGGTGCCGGGGGCGGTGAGGCGGTCCTTCACTTCGTCCCAAAGTCCGGCGCGCTGCAGACTCGTACAGACGATGTCGTCCAGATCCGCGCGGCCCCGGGCAAGCCCGTGGATGCGCGGACCATAGGCGACATTCTCGTAAATCGACTTCGGAAATGGATTGGGCTTCTGAAACACCATGCCGACGCGCGCACGGATCTGCACGACGTCCTGGCGTTTGTCATGAATATCGACGCCGTCGAGTGTGATCGATCCGGTGACGCGAGCACCGGCGATGGTGTCGTTCATCCGGTTCAGGCAGCGCAGGAAAGTCGACTTGCCACAGCCCGAGGGGCCGATCATGGCCAGGACCTGCTTGCGGCCCACGTCGACCGAGACGCTCTTCAGCGCATGCTTGTTGCCGTAGAAGACGTTGACGTCGCGGCAGGAAAACAACGGATTCTCAACGGTGGTCTGCCCGATTGTCTGTCCGCGAGCATGCGAGCGATCCTCCAGTGCGCTGGAGGAAGAGGCGTGCATCCGGCCGCTGGGCTTGAGATTGAGGCCGCTTTCAGCAGCGCGGTGCGCACGCGAGCCGAGCGGCCCGTGATCGTGGTCAGGGGCACCGTGGACCACGGCAGCCGCGCCCGGATCAGGGCGGCGACGCTGGTGATCCTGTTGAGTCTTGTCATTTGGAGGTGTCATTAGCCGAACCTTCCGGTGACGTAGTCGTCCGTGCGGCGACTCCTGGGCGCGGTGAAGATCTGTTCCGTCGGGCCCATTTCAACGAGCTCGCCCAGGTACATGAACGCTGTGACATTGGACACTCGCGCCGCCTGCTGCAGATTGTGCGTCACAATGGCGATGCAATACTTCTCGCGCAGGCTCTGCAGCGTCTCTTCAATGCGCAAGGTCGAGATCGGATCCAGCGCCGCGGTCGGCTCGTCGAACAGGATCACTTCCGGTTGCAAGGCAATGGTGCGGGCGACACACAGTCGCTGTTGCTGACCACCGGACAGGCTGCGGCCGTCCTCGTGCAACTTGTCTTTGACCTCTTCCCACATCGCCGCATCGCGCAGAGCCCCCTCGACACGCTCCTCCAGCTCGCTGCGCGAAATGCGCCGGGCGAGGCGCAGTCCAAAGGCAACGTTGTCGAAGATCGACATCGGGAAAGGCGTGGGCTTCTGAAACACCATGCCGACGCGAAAGCGCAGCGCCGCAACATCGATGCTGGGCGAGAGAATATCGTCGCCATCCAACAGCACGTCGCCGCTGGCGCGATGCCCGGGATACAACGCGTACATGCGATTGAAAACGCGTAACAATGTCGACTTACCGCAGCCCGAGGGTCCGATGACAGCGGTGATGTTACGGTCGCCCAGCGTAAGGTTGATGTCCTTCAACGCATGCGACTGGCCGTAGTAGAAATCGAGATGCCGGACCTCGAACTTCACGGGATGCGCCGCCGCCGCAGTTGCCGCGGGGCGCTCGGTACTCGCACTCACTGTGGAAGTCGTACTCATCGGCGGGCGCCCGGATTCAGCGCGGAGACGACGAAGCGCGCGATGATGCTCAGCATGAGGATAGTCAAAGTGATGAGCAGAGCTCCGGACCACGCGAGTTGCTGCCAGTTCTTGTACGGGCTCAGCGCGTACTGGAAGATGACCACCGGCAGGTTGGCCATCGGCGCGTTGAGGTTGCTGCTCCAGAACTGATTGTTGAGAGCCGTGAATAGCAGCGGCGCGGTCTCGCCGCTGATGCGTGCGATCGCCAACAGGAGTCCGGTTACGATGCCGCTGCGTGCGGCCGGGTAAATGATGCTCGTTATGGTCCGCCACGGATAGGCCCCCATTGCCGTGGACGCATCTTTCATGCCTTGGGGCACCAGATTCAGCATATCTTCCGTGGTGCGGACCGTCACTGGCATTGCGATGACCGCCAGCGAAACCGCGCCGGCGAGGGCTGAGAAGTGCTTCATGGGAACCACCAGCACTTCATACACAAACAAGCCAACGATGATGGAAGGCGCACTGAGCAGTACGTCGTTCACGAAGCGGATCACCGAGCTCAGGCGCGTGGTGCGGCCGTACTCCGCCAGATACGTTCCCGCGAGCATGCCGACCGGCGCGCCGATGAGAATGCCGATCAGAGTCATGACTACGCTTCCGTAGATGGCATTCAACAGACCGCCGCTGTCGCCGGGCGGCGGTGTCATTTCAGTGAACAACGCACCTGACATGCCGGCCAGCCCGTTCTTGATCAGGGTCCAGAGAATCGCGCCGAGAAAGAACAAGCCTATCGCGGTGGCCACGCCCGAAAGCGTCAGGGCCACAGCATTGGTGAACTTCCGAACCACGCGCCGCCGCCGCGCGGGTGCGCTCAACAGAGGACTATTCATACGGAGGACAGTGCGCGCCGATCGAGTCGCATCAGCATGAAGCGTGCGGCGGCGATAACAGAGAATGTGATGAGAAAGAGCAGCGCACCGAGCGCTACGAGCGACGAGGTATACAAGTCACCTACCGCTTCGGTGAATTCGTTAGCGATGGAGGCCGAGATCGTCGTGCCGGGTGCGAGTAGCGATGTACTGATGCGGTGGGCGTTTCCGATGACGAAGGTCACCGCCATGGTCTCGCCGAGCGCCCGACCCAGGCCGAGCATGATTCCGCCGACCATGCCAGTGCGCGCGTAGGGCACCACCACCTTCCAGATGACCTCCCACGTCGTGGCGCCGAGACCGTATGCCGACTCTTTCAACACGTCAGGAACCGTCTCGAACACGTCACGCATGACAGCCGAAATGAACGGAATCACCATCACCGCCAGCACGAGGCTCGCGGTGAGGACTCCGATTCCAAATGGGGGGCCCTGGAAGAGCTTGCCGATGAACGGCAACGGACCTAACCACTCGATCAGCCAGGGTTGTACGTGCCGCTGCAGAACCGGCGCGAGCACGAACAGGCCCCAGATACCGAAGATGATGCTGGGCACGGCGGCGAGGAGCTCGATAGCGACACCGACCGGACGCTTCATCCACGGAGGCGCGAGCTCCGTCAGGAAGATGGCGATACCGAGGCTGATGGGAATTGCCAGCAGCAGCGCGATGAGCGAAGTCACCAGAGTGCCGTAGACAGGCGCCAGCGCACCGAACTTATCGGTGACCGGATTCCAGGTTTCCCGCACCAGAAATTGCAAGCCGAAGTGGGAAAACGCAGGCCACGCGCCCGTCAGAAGCGAGATGGCGACGCCGCTGAGTAGCGCCAGAACCAAGAGCGCAGCACCCAGAGTAGCTCCACGAAAGACTCTCTCACGGACGCGTTGGCTCGCGACATGCCGTGCCGCGACTGCCGCCACGGTGTTCATGGCCGCTGACACCCTCTCATGCTACCCACCTAATAACGCGGCGGCCGCCCTGCTGCGAAGGCGGCCGCCGTCGGAACGTCACTATACCGTGTGGAGAGCGTGGTTGGCGGGATACCCCGCCCCTGCGGGGCTTTTGCGCACAGCGCACGCTCGATTCCGATACAGCTTTACAGATGCTTGGCAGTAGAGGGCGCCTCAGCCAATGCCGGAATGCCCTTGATCTGCGCCTTCCAGGTCGCCCGCACCTGCTTGATCAGCGGCTCAGGGAGCGGCACGTAGTCGAGCGCAGCGGCCATCTGCGCGCCGCTGTTGTAGGCCCAGTTGAAGAACTTCAGGGCCTCGGCGGTCGCCGCTGCATTCTGAGAAACTCCGTAAACGAGAATGAAGCTCGCACCGGTGATGGGCCAGCTCTTGCCACCGGACTGGTTCGTGAGAATCAGGTAGTACGCCGGGGCGTGCGCCCAATCCGCATTCGCAGCGGCAGCCTGGAAGGTGTCAGCACTCGGAGAGACGACCTTGCCGTCCTTGTTCACCAGCTGCGCGTACGACATCTTGTTCTGTTTGGCGAACGCATACTCGACGTACCCAATCGCACCGTCGGTCTGCGTCGTCATATTGGCAACGCCCTCGTTACCCTTGGCGCCAATGCCCGTGGGCCACTCCACAGCCGTTGCCGCTCCAATGCTTTCCTTGAATTTCGGGCTCGACTTGGAAAGATAGTCGGAGAACAGGAAGTTGGTGCCTGAGCCGTCGGAGCGGTAGACCGGTGCGATCGCCGTTGAGGGCAGCGCCAGCTTCGGGTTCAGCTTCTTGATCCGCGGGTCGTCCCATTTGGTGATCTCGCCCATGTAGATGGAGGCGATCGTGGCGCCATCGAGCACCAGCTGTCCGGGCTGTATCCCTTTGATGTTCACCGCCGGAACCACGCCGCCGATGATCATTGGAAACTGCACCAGCCCGGCCTCTTTCACTTCCTCGGGCTTCAACGGCATGTCGGAAGCGCCGAAGGTGACGGTCTTGGCCTTGATCTGCTTGATGCCGCCGCCGGAGCCGATCGACTGGTAGTTCAAGCCCACACCGGTCTGCTTCTTATAGGCATCGGCCCATTTCGAGTAGATCGGATACGGAAAGGTTGCGCCGGCACCGGAAATGTCGGCAGCCAGCGAAGTACCGGCGAAAGCGACTGCGGCGGCGGCCGCAACCAGCATTCGCTTGGGGTTGAAGAAACTCATGAATCCACTCCTCATGCGCTTGGAATTTTCGAGGTGCTTCAGAGATGGCGCGCATTAGATGACAGAAATGTGACGATGCGATGACAATCTCCAGCCCCCCGCTCTTGCGGCTTCAGCAGGACTGGGCAGCCGGCCACGACCAGCCCTCAGTCCCCTGCGTCAGCCGTTCCTGGCAAGACTCGCAGATGGATATTGCTATCGTGTGACTGTGAAAGGTTTTTGACAGGTTGTGCTTAGCGCGCTCACAAGCGGCATCAGGTCTTGCCGCGCGAGCGTCGTAGCCTTATAAACGCCACCCGATTACACCCACCACCCACTGCCTAAAACCGAACCTCGCCTGTGTCCCACACCCTCGAGCTGACTAAGGATCTGATGGCCCGCCGTTCCGTGGCGCCCGCGGACGAAGGCTGCCAGGCTGTGATGACCGCCCGATTGGCCGCACTGGGCTTCAAGATAGAGCCCCTGCGCTACGGCAACGTGGAGAACTTCTGGGCGACCCATGGCCAAGGTGGCCCGGTGTTCTGCTTCGCCGGACACACGGACGTCGTCCCTACCGGGCCTCTCGAGGAGTGGAAGACGGACCCCTTCGTTCCGACCGTGCGCGACGGCATCCTCTACGGTCGGGGTGCTGCGGATATGAAGAGCGGGCTGGCGGCGATGGTGACCGCCACTGAGGAGTTCGTCCGGAATCACCCCAATCACAAAGGCACGATCGCTTTCCTTATTACGAGCGACGAGGAAGGGCCTTCGGTGGACGGTACGAAGCGCGTAGCCGAGATGCTTGCAGCCAGAGGCGAGCGCATCGACTTTTGCGTCGTTGGGGAGCCTTCCAGCGAAGGCACCGTCGGTGACACCATCAAGGTCGGTCGCCGGGGATCCTTCAGCGGACGGCTCACGGTGCACGGAGTGCAAGGACACATTGCGTATCCGCAGTTGGCGGAAAACCCGGTGCATACCTTCGCGCCGGCCCTGGCGGAGTTGACCGCCCGCGTGTGGGACAACGGCACGGAATACTTCCAGCCGACCACGTTTCAGATTTCGAACTTCAACGCCGGTACCGGCGCGCCCAACGTGATACCTGGCGAGCTCAAGGCACGTTTCAATCTTCGCTACTCCCCCGTGCAAACCCAGGAGAAGCTCAAGGAAGTGGTGGAAGGGATTCTGCGCAAGCACCGCGTGCGGTACACGCTCGAGTGGTACGTGTCGGGAGAGCCGTTTTACACACCCCCTGGTACCCTTTCGGATGCTGTCTGTGCATCGATCGAAGAGGTTACGGGGTCGCGTCCGAAGTTATCGACCGGTGGCGGAACGTCGGACGGTCGCTTCATTGCGCCCTTGGGCGCGCAAGTGGTGGAGCTCGGCGTCATCAACGCCTCTATCCATAAAGTGAATGAGAGTGTGCGCGTCGCGGACATCGACACCCTCCACCGCCTGTATGTGGGGGCGCTGAGCAGGCTGCTGGCTTAGTGCCAGCGCCGGCTTTGTAGGCGGCCTAGGCCGCGATGCTTCGCGGCGAGCGGTTGCTGGCTGCTGTTGAAGGCCCGGCGTTGGCGGAAATGCCAAACACGCCGAGGATGAGCCCCCAAATCAGAACCCAGGCCGGCATCGCCAGACCGAGGAATCTCCAGGTCACCTCGCTGCACTCCCCGCTCCCGGTCAAGACTTTCCGAATCACGTCAAAGAACGGGGTGAACTTCAGCATCACGCCCAACGGCGCTCCGCAGGATGGCAGCGAGCCAGGCGGCATGTGTTGCACGTAAACGTGGCGGGCCGCGACGCCAATCGTCGCCAGGGCGGCAGCCGCAATGAGCACGGCGTAGACCCGTATACCCCACCCTTTCGGGTTATGCAGAGCGGCTACTAAAAAGACTACCCCCAGAGCGGCGACCCCGACGCGCTGAAAGATGCACAGGGGACAGGGGTCGAGGCCAAGCTCGAACTGCGTATATAGCGCGTAGGCCAGCAGCGCGACACACACCGCGAAGCCGGCGAAATTAGCTAGTCGTCGGTTCTTGAGCACGAGCACTACCGTCGTTGAGGATTACGGTTTGGCATCACGTTTCTTTAATGGTTCCGGGTCCGGGAGTTCCCTGCCTCAGCTCGCGCTCGACATCGTCAAGGGACGTATGGCGGATGTCCTTACCGTGAACCATGTAAATAACGTACTCGCTGATGTTCTTGGCGTGGTCGCCGATCCGCTCCAGCGCACGGACCACCCACATGACATCCAGTGCCCGTCGGATCGTGCGGGGGTCTTCCATCATGAAAGTGATGCTCTGGCGCTGGATAGCCTCGTATTCCTCATCGACGAGGCGGTCCTGGCGCGCGACCCGGAGCGCCGACTCGACATCCATCCGCGCAAACGCATCGAGCGCGTCGTGAACCATCTCGCTAACGACGCGACCGAGGTGCTTTATCTCGCGATATTTGTCCGCGGGACGCTCCATTGTCGCCAGTCGGGAAGCGATATAGCCGATCTTCTCGCCCTCGTCGCCGATGCGCTCGAGATCGGTAATTGTCTTGATGATCGCGACAATCACCCGGAGGTCGCCGGCCGCGGGAGCCCGCGTCGCAAGAATGCGGCTGCATTCCTCGTCGATGGAGACTTCCATGTTGTTGACCTGGTAGTCATCCATGGCGACCGATTCGCCCAAGGAGCTGTCGCCCTCGATGAGAGCGGTAATCGCCTTGTGGAGCTGTTGCTCGACAAAGCCGCCCATACCGAGCACTTTACTGCGAACGCGTTCGAGATCTTCGTTGAAACGTCGCGAGATGTGGTGACTGAGATCCGCGGTTTCCATTAGTCGGCTTCCCCCGTTGCGCCAGGGGCCTGGTCAGGCAGGCTCCTTATGCTTTCGCGCAAGTATGCGCGCGATAATAACGGAACTACGGCGGACGGACAGAGTTGCTCGCAGGGCCTGCGGAATCGGCTCGAGGCCTGCGAGGAATTGCGCCGTTGCTTCGTCCCAAGTAAAGGCCGCAGCGTGCTGCGCGCAAACACCGCGGTCGAGGTTGAGAGCCGAGCGTACGGCCACAGCAAGATCGTCGTGAAGGACGCCTGTCACACCCTGCTCGATCACATCGACGGGACCCGGAACGGGAAAAGCGGCAACCGGGACACCGCAGGCCAGCGCCTCGATCATCGCAAGACCGAATGTGTCGGTCAGACTCGGAAAAACCAGAACATCCGCGCTTCCAAGCACGCGCCCCAGCTCCCGACCAAAGCGATAGCCAGCGAACGTCGCCTCGGGATGACGCGCGGCCAGCTCGGCGCGTTGCGGCCCATCGCCAATTACCAACTTCGTCCCTGGCACCCGCAGGTTGAGAAAGGCGTCGATGTTCTTTTCGACAGCCAACCGGCCGCAGTACGCCATGATGGGACGCGGCAGACCGGCAAAGTCGGGGTGCGGTGGCCCTGGCTGGAACTGTTGCAAGTTCACGCCTCGACGCCAGAGGTGTAGATGCTTGAAACCCCGCTCCGACAGCTGGCGGTTCAGGCTGCCGCTGGCGACGAAGGTCCGGGCGGCGGCGCCGTGAAAGCGGCGCAGCCACGCGTAACTGACATCAGTCGGTATTGGCCACCTGGCACGCAGGTATTCGGGGTATTTCGTGTGGTAGGACGTCGTGAACGGAACCCGACGGTGCCGGCAGTACCGCCAAACGGCAAAGCCCAACGGGCCCTCAGTCGCTATGTGAACAGCGTGCGGCCGAAACGCCCTCATCTCACGCAGGATGTGCGGTCCGGGCCAGATCGCCAGCCGAATTTCAGGGTAGCTAGGGGCGGGAATGCTGAGCATCCCCTGGGGGGAGATCACACGCACCTCGTGTCCGAGGCGAGTGAGGGTATCGATCGTGGCTTTGAGGGTCGTGACTACGCCATTGGTTTGGGGGTCCCAGGCGTCAGTGGCTAATGCAATTCTCACGCAGCGTCGGGAAGAAAATCCGTAGCGGGCCGTCGGGCCGACAGCGCGCTGTGAGGCCAGCGCAGCAGCTCCAGCTCACCGTTCGGCTTCTCGACCAGGGCGGAGCAGGACTCGACCCAGTCGCCGGTGTTGCAATACAGGGTACCGCCGATGTGCTTGAGGTTGGCACGGTGAATGTGCCCACAAACCACACCGTCGTAGCCCTGTTCCCGGGCGTGAGTGGCGGCGACGTTCTCGAACTGCGCGATGTAGCGGACGCTGACGGGGATGCTCAGCTTGATCCGCTCCGCAACCGGCCAGTACGGCCGCTTCAAGGAGCGCAGCAGGTTATTGACCCCGTGACTCAACATGACGATGACATCGTACATCACATCGCCCAATTTGGTGAGCCAAGGCGCGCAAGAAACGATCCCATCGAACTGGTCACCGTGCATGACCAGCAGCCGTTGGCCGCGTGCGGTGCGGTGGACCCATTCCCGGTGAACCTCCAGCTGTCCCTGCAACATCTCCGCCAGGAATCCAAGGCTGGCATCGTGGTTCCCAGGAATGTAAACGAGGCGCGCGCCGGCTCGCTGACGTGCAAGCAAGGTACGCACGACCTGCGTGTGCTCGGGGCCCCAGAAGGGGCGGCGCGCCATGCTGAGCGCGTCAACGATGTCACCGACGAGAACGATACATTCAGCGTCTACTCCCAGCAGAAACTCATGCAGCTCACGGGTCCGTGCACGCTTGAAGCCAAGGTGGATGTCAGAAAGGAAAAGGGTCCGAACCTTCATCCGGCCGGGGCGTTGGGAGTTGGCCATGGTCACCGCCGCTTGTGTGGCTCGAGGGCGCTTGCCCACGACCTGTAGCGTCGGCTTCCGGCATGTCGTTTCCATTACACTGCCGCTAAGTCTTTCTTACGAATGAGGCAGTTGGAACGGTTTTCTAGAGCCTCGCTCATCGATGGGCATCGTAGCGAGGGCGACCCTCATCGAGCAGATTTCGGCGATCGTTTCGCGCGCATAGCAAGGGACTATGTAAGCGAAAGGATCGCCGAAAGCTGCCGATGAGGGGCGGCCGCAGCAGACGCCCATCGATGAGCGAGGCTCTAGACCGTAGCGGCAGAGGCCGTGCGGCTCTGCAGTTGTTGGACGCGCTGCAGCGGAAAATGACAGGTGAAAGTACTGCCAGAACCTAAGGTGCTTTGCACTTCGAGCTCGGCACCGTGACGCTGGAGTACGTGCTTCACAATGGCCAAGCCCAGACCCGACCCGCCGGTGGAGCGCGAACGACCCGCATCAACACGGTAGAAGCGTTCTGTCAGGCGAGGAATGTGCTCCGCCGGAATCCCCATTCCCGTGTCGGTCACGGAGAAATGCGCACCCTCCTCGTCCACCCACCAGCGCATTTCGATCGAGCCTTCAAGAGGCGTGTATTTGGCAGCGTTGTCGACGAGGTTTGAGAACGCGGAGTGGATTTCGGGCTCATCGCCGAGAAGCTGGGCGTCGGATTCGACCCTGGCGCGCACGTCGCTAGGATGAGAAGCCCGTGCAAGGACGTCCTTACGCAGCATCGAGATCAGTGCGCCGACATCAAGCGGCTCACCACCCACCACTTCGTCAGTTTCCTCGAGGCGCGAGAGCGCCAGAAGGTCGCGAATGATTCCAGTCATGCGCTCCGCCTGGCGCCGCATCTCGGCTACCGGACCTTGTAAATCGCGATCGAGCGCCGGGTCCTGACTTAGTGTCTCCAGATAACCGCTGATCACCGTCAGAGGCGAGCGCAGCTCGTGCGAGGCGTTCGCAACGAAGTCGCGACGCACCGCTTCCAGCCGCATCTGGCGGGAAACGTCACTGACAAGCAACAACTGCTGGCCATCGCCGTAAGGCACCACCTGCAGCGAGAGGTAACAGTCCTCGGCGGTGGTGGGACGGATGACAACAGGGTTGGAGTAGTCTTGCACCGCAAGGTAGTGAGCAAATTCGGGCTCGCGCAGCAGGTTCTCAATGCGCAGGCCCAAGTCGGCCGTGCGGCGCAAGTTGAGGAGACGCGCGGCCATCCGGTTGAACCAGATGATTTCGCGTTGGCCGTTGAGGATGACGACGCCGTTGGGCAGCGCGGCGGTGGAGCGCTGCAGCTGGCGTATGAGCTGCACGAAACGTTGTTTGTGGAAGCGCTTACGCCGGTGCAAGCGGACAATCTGGGCGATGATTTCGCCCCAGACCCCGCCGACATCCGGAGCATCCGCATAGCTGCGGTGCCGCAGCCACCACTCGAGACGAAAGAGATGCGCGAGTTGCCAGGCGAGATGGATCGCTAGCGCGCACGCGAGGCCGGCCCAAGGACTGCCGAAAAGCCATCCGAAGCCCAATCCGAGGACTACCGTTCCAAGCAGGCGCCCCGCCGCGAACCACCATGCCTGTGTAGCTGGTTGCATGCGGGATCAGGTTCTCCTCGCCGATCGCGGAAGTGTCTTAGACCGTTCGGGCCGAGAAGCGATATCCGGAACCGCGAACAGTCTGAACGAAACGGTCGTAGCCGAACTCCTCGAGCGCTTTGCGCAAGCGACGAATGTGCACGTCGATCGTGCGCTCTTCAACATATACGTTGCCACCCCAGATGCGATCCAGGAGCTGGTCCCGGGTATACACGCGTTCGGGGTGCGTCATGAAGAATTCGAGCATGCGGTACTCGGTGGGACCTAGCGCCACCGTCCGAGCTCCCACCATGACGCGATGGCTGGCTTGATCGAGGGCCAGACCATCGAACTCGATCATCTCATCAACGCCGTTGACCGTCGTGCGACGCAGGACTGCGTTGATGCGTGCCAGCAGCTCACGGGGTGAGAAGGGCTTGGTGACGTAGTCGTCCGCACCGCCTTCGAGTCCGGCAACTTTGTCGCCCTCCTCGGCACGAGCCGTGAGCATGATCACCGGCAACTCTCGCGTTTCGCGGTCACGCTTGAGCGCACGAGTGAGCTCCAGGCCGCTCATGTCAGGAAGCATCCAGTCAATGAGCACCAGATCCGGACGCTGATCGGCGAGCGCAGCCCGCGCCGCTCGGCAATCCTCGGCCTCTCGGACTTCAAATCCAGCTCGTTTCAGGCCGAAGGCGATCATTTCGCGGATCGGCCGCTCGTCCTCGACGATTAATACCTGTTTCGCGGGCATTTAGGGAAACGATCGCAGAAAGATGCCGATGGGGGGCCGGCCGCAATAGGCGAGCATGGGTCAGTCAGGCTCCGTTGTGGGGCGCGGGTATTACATGATCACAGTGTTTCAGATTCATGACGGCGCGGCACTTTCTTTTAAATCAAGGACTAATGTGCTCACGTCGGAGGTTTGGGCGACTGTGCCACGTGCGCGACATTGTCGCGTAAATAGACAGGGATAGCCGCCTCCGGAGGCAGCAGTTTACCGGCGGCTACATCCGGAGCCGCGAGGAGCGCGATATCGAGTGCGTGCGGCAGCAGGCACGTCAAAGGAACGGAGCCGTCGGTGGGCATCGCACCCGTCGCTGCGAGGAGGTCCGTTCCGAACGTTACGGTTGGCATCGCTGCCAGCAAAGCGTGCTCATAGGCAATGAAGCCTCGACCCGCTGCGACCGCCGTGTGCCACTTCGGAGGAAGCGTGACGTCTGCCGGCTTGCTGACTCGTTCCTCCCCCACCAACCTCGCGAGTCCATCGTCGCCGCGTTCGAAGCAGGCCCAGTACACCTCACTCATGCGTGCGTCATTGCAAACCAAGACTCTCTTCGGTTTCTGATTGGTTCGAAACGCTCGCTGCGCGACAGCCTGAAGGTCGGAGACCGGCACAACCCCCAAGCCAGCGCCGAAGGCGAGCCCCTGCGTCACCGTCGCCGCCAGGCGCACTCCTGTAAAGGAACCAGGGCCGCGGCCGAAGGCGATGGCATCCAGGTTTGACAGGCCAATTCCAGCCTCGGACAAGAGCTCGTCGATCATCCGAAGGATGCGCTCAGCGTGCCCCCGCTCCATCTCGACCTCGCGGGAGCGCAGGTCGTCGTCAAGAGCCAAGGCTGCGGAGCAGTTTTCCGTGGCCGTATCGAGTGCGAGTATTTTCACGGCGCGATCGCCGTTTGCGCTGTTGGGTTTGATTTTGGGATGTCACGTGGGGCGTGTTTGCGGATGAAACTCAAAGCTTCATCGCGATCGCGCGTTGGGGTCATCGCCGGTAGCGCCGCCAGCAACACTTTGCCGTAGCCGCGGCCCGTTACACGCGGATCGCAGATCACCACCGTGCCGTAATCCTCTTCACTGCGAATCAGGCGACCCACGCCCTGCTTCAACGCCAACGCCGCCTCGGGGAGCTGGTAATCACGGAACGCGTTGCCTCCCGTGGCTTGCAGATGGTCGATCCGTGCTTTCACCAGCGGATCGTCTGGAGAGGCAAACGGCAGTTTTTCAATGATCACCAGGCGAAGCGCCTCGCCTTTGACATCCACTCCTTCCCAAAAACTCGCTGTCCCGAGAAGAACGCCATTGCCGTCCTCACGGAACTCCTTGAGGAGTCGTTCACGTGGGGCTTCACCTTGTACGAACAGCCTGTAGGGGGCTTCTCGCGACCAACACGCGCGCAGTATCGAGGCCCCTTGCGAGAGCGCCCTGTGACTCGTGAAGAGCACAAAAGCGCCTCCCCGGGCAGCATCGATCAGCGGTAGAGCGGTCTCGATGACGGCGGCAACGTATTTGAAGGAGGCCGGGTCCGGCAGCCCGGCCGGTAGATACAACAGGCTCTGACGGGGATAGTCAAAAGGGCTGTCAATTTTCAAGGTTGGACTGTCACCCAGACCCAGGCGTCCGGTGAAGTGACCAAAATCCTCTCCCATCGAGAGTGTCGCGGAGGTGAAGATCCAGGCACAGCGGCGGGACTGCAGCAAAGAGAGAAACCTCGCGGAGATGTCGAACGGCATCAGACTCAGCGAAAAGCCCCGTTGGGTCACTTCGACGGCGCGCACCCCTTCCATATCGTCCACGGACGCAATCCTGTCGAGCGACAACACGAGATCGCCGACGCGCTCACCAAGCTGCGCGAGAGAGCCATCGTCACCGAGATCAACGAGTCGGTCCTGTAAGGATTGGAGGGAGCGCGCCAGGTCCTCCACCAACGAGTTGATGTCCGCGCCCATTTCGGCAAGCGAGAACCGTCCCGCCCGGGGCGGGAGGGACGCGGACAATCGCTGCGACGCCAGCTCAACGCCACGAGCCGCCGTCGCGACCTCCGTCACCAGAGCGGCCGCGTCGCTGCCAGATGAAACATGTGCCAGCGAGGCAGCGACTTCGGTGTGAGTTTCTTTCAGCAGGTTTTCAACCCGACGGCTGCTGACGGTGGCGCCGAAAAACTGGGTGGCCAGATCGGGGATCTGGTGCGCCTCATCGAGTATGACTGCGTCGGCCGCACCGAGGATGTCGCCGAAGCCATCCTCCTTGAGCGCAAGGTCGGCGAGTAGCAGGTGGTGGTTGACGATCACAATGTCGGCTTCGAGTGCTTCGCGCCTGGCGAGTGCGACGTGACAGCGCGAGATTTCGGGGCAACGGTTACCAAGGCAGTTTTCCCGCGTCGACGTCACCTGCGGCCAAACGGGATGGGAATCCGAGAGACCGCGGACTTCGGCGAGGTCACCGCGACGCGTGGTGCGGGACCAGCGTTCGATTCGGGCGAGCATGGACGCTTGGGTCGTGGGCTCGTCGTCGGTGGTATCCACCTCAAGGGCGCCTGGTGCTGTCGTGGAGTCCAGCGACAACTGCTCACCACTCGAGCCGATGCCGGCCAAGCGGTGACGACATAGGTAATTTGTGCGTCCCTTCAGCAAGGCAATGCGGACTGGTCGACCCAAGGCAGCTGCAACCAGTGGCAAATCCTTCGAGAACAGCTGGTCTTGCAGAGTGCGCGTTCCAGTGGAAATAAGTACGCGAACTCCGCACAGAAGCGCGGGTACGAGATATGCGAATGTTTTGCCGGTGCCCGTACCAGCTTCAACGACGACGGTTTCTCGCTGCTCCAGGGCGGTGGCTACGCGTTGAGCCATGCGGAGTTGCTGCCACCGGGACCTGAAGTCCGGCAACGTACTCTGCAAGGGGCCCCCAGGGCCAAATATGTCTTCCAGATCCAGCATCTTGTAATGATAGCGACCAGCGGACAGTCGCGGGGAAACGGCTTTGTGCGGTAATAGAACAAATGAGGGCGTTTTGTCCTACTTTATAAAGGCGCCCAAAACACCCTCGCTATACTGGGTCGCCTAGGATCTGATGCATCGAATAAAGAGCGGCAAAACGACCCTGGGTACAAGGCCGTGCCGCCGAACATGAGGATCTGTGGATGGCCACTGCTGCACACTTGTTGACCCCGCTACCCCAATTGAGCCCCGCTGTGGCTACTTGGGTGGAATCAGTACGCGAACTCACACAGGCACGCGCGGTTCACTGGTGCGATGGCTCCGAAGCCGAAACCCGGGAACTGACTGCGAAGCTGCTCCGCGATGGCGAGCTCAAGCGTCTCAATCCGGAGTTTTTCCCCGGTTGTCATCTGGCCCGCTCCAACCCGAGCGATGTCGCTCGCGTCGAGCACCTGACTTATATCTGTACTCGCAACAAGGAAGACGCGGGCCCGAACAACAACTGGATGGACCCGGATCAGGCGCATGCCAAGATGCGCGACCTCTTCCGCGGCTGCATGCGCGAGAGGACGCTGTACGTCATTCCGTACTGCATGGGCCCCATAGACTCGCCGCTCTCCCGTTGTGGCGTTGAGATTACCGACAGCCCGTACGTCGTTCTCAACATGATCATCATGACGCGTGTCGGCCGTGCGGCACTCGAGCGTATCGCGCATGACGGCACCTTCGTGCGCGGCCTTCACTCGATCGGTGAGCTCGATCCCAATCGCCGCTTCATCATCCACTTCCCGGAAGAGCTGTCCATCGAGAGCTTCGGGTCAGGTTATGGCGGCAATGCCCTGCTGGGAAAGAAGTGCCATGCGCTGCGCATCGCCAGCTATCAGGCGCGCACAGAGGGTTGGCTTGCCGAGCACATGCTCATTGTGGGACTGCAGAACCCGAAGGGCGAGACTCATTACATCGCCTGCGCATTCCCCTCCGCCTGCGGAAAAACGAATCTGGCGATGCTGATTCCCCCGGACTCCATGCCAGGTTGGAAGGTATTCACCGTTGGTGACGACATCGCGTGGCTTCATCCTGGTCCGGATGGACGCCTCTGGGCGATCAATCCGGAAGCCGGTTATTTCGGCGTGGTCCCGGGCACGAACCCCGAGACCAACCGCAATGCGTACGGCATGATTCGCCGCGACACGCTGTTCACCAACGTCGCACTGACCGCCGACAACCAACCCTGGTGGGAAGGTCTGTCGACAGGTAAGCCGGTGATCGATTGGCAGGGTCGTCCGTTTGATCCAGCACGCGGGCCGGCGGCGCACCCGAACTCACGTTTCACTGTGTCGGCGAAGCGCAATCCCGCGTACTCGCCGCACTCGGAAGACGCGAAAGGCGTTCCGATCAGTGCGATCGTTTTCGGCGGCCGGCGCCGCGAAGTTGCACCGCTCGTTTACGAAGCGCGCGATTGGCAGCACGGTGTGCTTGTGGGCGCATCCGTGGCCTCAGAGACAACCGCGGCCGCCGTCGGTCAGCAGGGTGTCGTGCGCCGGGATCCGATGGCAATGTTGCCCTTCTGTGGCTACAACTTCGCCGACTACTGGCAGCATTGGCTCAACGTTGGCGCGAAGCTGACGCAGCCCCCGCGCATTTATCACGTCAACTGGTTCCGCCGCGACGCGCAGAACAAATTCCTGTGGCCCGGCTACGGAGAGAATCTCCGTGTCCTGGAGTGGATGCTGGATCGATGCGCCGGCAATGCGGGCTCCGCTGAAACACCCATCGGTCACCTGCCGCGCGCAGAGGACATCGATACTAAGGGTCTCAACGTCAGCGCCGATGCCCTGAAGGCACTGCTCAGTGTGGATCCGACGGCTTGGAAGAAAGAGGCCGCGGACATGCGCGCCTACTTCCAGCAGTATGGAAGCCGCTTGCCCGCCGGACTGGTTGAGGAGCTGAGCGGCTTGGAGAAGCGGCTCGGATAAGGAGTCGCTGGCGGGGCCGCGGCGTCCGCGCGAGCCCCCCGCGCAAGACTCAGGCTTGTGGCGCGCGCGTTCGCGCGCTCACAAGCGGCAAAAGTGGGCGGAAGGCCCTCAGTTTTCCTCGCAAACGAATCGAATGGTCTGGGGTGAGTCCTGCTCGGGCAGGCGCCCCAAGCCAATAGTGCCCTCCCCTTTGATCTGCAGGCTGTCCCTGCGCACGAACGACTCTTCGCCGTCGGCCGTCTGCACGAAGGTGCCATTGGTGCTCTGATCAATGAGCACGAACTTATTCCGATTGATTTCAATCCGGGCGTGCAGGCGGGAAATCAGATTTCCCTTGATGACCACGTCGTTGTCCTCGGCGCGACCGATGGTGATGCTGGAATGCTGCTCGTCGATCACCAGGTCACGATCATTTGCCCGTAGTCGCAGACGCAGGAGCCGCACCGGGCGCGAGTTCATGGAAATCGCCGGCACCATGCTGGTGACGTCTTCCGACTGCCAGAGCACCTCGTAAAGCACGACCTCGTTCCCCTGCCCTTTGATGGAGGCAATGTCGATCTGGCGGCAGGAGGCACGCCATTCCGGGGAAAGCCGCTCGACTGTGGCAGCGGTGGTGATGATCTGACCTGCCTTGGCCTGGCTGGTCATTCGATTGGCCGTGTGGACAGTTGCGCCGAAAACGTCGCGATTTTCGAGCATTACCGGGCCGAAATGGCACCCGATGCGAATCGAGACGGGCTGACCGTCAACCTTGAGCTGGGCATGGCTCGAGATTTGTTGCTGCATTTGCGCTGCAGCATTCAGGGCCTCGTCCGCGCTGGGAAACGTGGACATGACCTCGTCTCCCATGGTTTTGATCACCGTGCCCCGGCGCTGTTCGGTGGCGCTGCGCATGACATCGATGCAAATCGCCACCATATCCCGCGCGCGCAGGTCGCCCATCAGCTCATAGAGCCGGGTCGAGCCCACGACATCGGCAAACAGTATGGCGAGTTCGATGTCCTTTCCCATGTACCACAGCTGGCCAGCAACTACCGGTAAGTAGCCTATGACCAGAAAAGCGACTGCGAATGATTATACAAGAGCAGCCTCACCCCGCTACCGATTGAGCTGCCGCTTAGGGGACTAGAGATAGCTAGAGCAAACGAGAGGCCGGGATAGCACGGCGAAAGAGCTCCGGGGTCGCTTCCGGCACTCGCGAACCTTCGCTCAGGGTACGTCGATACTCACGGGCACCGGGTTCACCCCCGTATAAGCCGAGCATATGGCGCGTGATGGCGGCAAGGCGGTCACCACAGGCCAAGGCGCGCTCCGCATACCGCGCCATACGGTCAAGCAACTCCTCTCTAGACGGAGTCTCAGCTGAGTCCGGGTACAGGGCGCGGTGAAGCTCCGCGAGCACAAACGGCCGGTGGTACGCCTCCCGGCCGAGCATGACGCCATCAGACCAATCCAACGCCTCTCGCACCGCTGCTACATCTTTGAAGCCGCCGTTCACTACCACGGGGAGATCCGGGAAGCTCTGCTTCAGCCTCTTCACCACGTCGTACCGAAGCGGCGGAATCTCGCGGTTATCCTTCGGCGAAAGGCCGCCGAGGACCGCCTTGCGCGCGTGCACGATTGCTACCTGGCAACCAGCGTCCTTCACGCTTTGCACAAACTCCCGCAGAGCCTCGAAGTCGGGCTCGCTGAATTCACGCACCGCTTCACGCGCCCCCGCCTTCCCCGTGGCACTTACGACCCCAACACGCATCTTCACTGTGACCGGTATCTTGACACTCGCACGCATCTCGGCCACGCAGTCGGCGACTTTGCGCGGCTCCAGCATCAAACATGCGCCGAACGCCCCGCTCGCCACCCGGTCGCTCGGGCAGCCGCAGTTGAGGTTGATTTCGTCGTAGCCGCTCTCTTCTCCTATGCGCGCAGCCATCGCCAGATCCCTCGGCTCGCTGCCCCCCAACTGCAGCGCCACCGGGTGCTCTTCCGGGTCGAATGCCAGCAGTCGCTCGCGGTCGCCGCGCAGGATGGCTGCCGCTGTGATCATTTCCGTGTAGAGGAGCGCGTGGGGGGCGAAGCCGCGGAGGAAGTAGCGGCAGTGCTTGTCGGTCCAGTCCATCATGGGGGCGACCGATACACACCTCTCAATTTTACCATGCATGTCAAGGAGGATACACGCGACCTCGTCACCTTTAAATACCCCCAGGCAAGCCTCGAAGGCCCACCAAGGACACCCTAACGGTCACCTGGGATGTCTGTGAACTGACTCGTGAATCTTTCGGTGGAACTGATTTCCATGGGCTCAGGGCCGCTCTTGGGCCCGCATCGGCAGAATTCCCTAGCAGCCCAAGCCCGCTGGAGGACTTCACGACATTTTCCAGGCAGGATCGAACTGAGATCTAACTCGCGGGACTAAGTCGTTTTGTTGACGAGATGATCTTGAGCGACTTCGAACCGCGAGTGAGTGCGACATACAACTCGTTGCGTGAGAGCGATGCCGCGTCGAGGACAATCGCGTGCCGAAACTCAAGCCCCTTGACTAGCAAGGTGGTGCCTATAAGTTTTCTGTGTCCCACGGGACGCCCCTTGTAACGGAACTCTCCGTGATACTTGTCCGCCGCCTGCCGGAACGTCATTTCAGAGTGGATCGCGAGTTTCCTCAACACGCCAAGCATCCTGTTGTACAGGTCAGCGCGTGCGACTGTAACGCCGGGGGCCGCACGTAGCGCTGAGAAGAACGCCATCATCTGTGCTGCGTTCGCACTGGCGAGATAGTCGTTCGCAGCGCGCGCGATATTGGGATTCTTTGTGTTGACCTTAATGTTGACCACTTCACCGCGCTTTGTCGCTGCAGGGAGATTCGTGTTGACGGCAGTCATGCACTTATTTGAAAATTCCACCAGAACCTTCAAGCGCCTTTTCGACGTTCTAGCGTGGTCGACCTTCGAAACAAAGTCAAAGAGAGACCTCCCCTCGATCTCCTCGATGGAAGAGAAGCGTCCATTCGTCTTCTTTGCGAGAACGTGGCATTTTTCCTTGTATCTTCCGTCGCCCTTGTGAATGGCTATAACAGTATCGTTCCTCTCGCATCTGAAGCCCCTGCATGAATTGGCCTGCAGCACGATAAGGTCATTGGCATCCGACGCGTGCTTGAAGTCCACTCCTTCTGGAAGACCTTCGGTTAGATCGATGGGCTCGCCAGCCTCGAGTTTCTGACGCACACGGTGCAGCCATTCCCCAATCTCCGGCGCGTTCGCCCGATTCCAGCGGTGCGGAACATTCAGCTTCCCAAGTTGCTTCCACCCGGCAGCGACCACATCCTCGTCCCAGTTAACAATCTCTTCTCCGTCGAAATCGAATATCGCCTGCATCGGATCACCAAGGACACGGCAAGGCAACTCGCGAGCCAACGCCCTCACAATTTCGTGCTGCCGTGTCGAGCAATCCTGGTATTCATCGACGTAGAGACCGCCGTAGGACGCCCGAACAATTCTGCGAATGAATGGCTCATCGAAGAGCTCTACGCAGGCCGAATACATTCCCCGCCACTCCTGGTCCTGGGGCCGCTCCGCCTTCCAACCGCTCGTGTGGCTATAAGAAAGTGTCAGCCGAAGGACCCAGCTTGCGATCGTGTCGATTTGGTAAAGACTGCTGGGAACGCAGAGCTCGCGCATCTTCCGTCGTAGCGCACATGCCCCCGCGTATGTATGCGTCAGCACCAATTGCCGCCGCTTGCTGAGAGCGACGGAGCTCGCAATCAGATGAGTCTTGCCGTACCCGGCGGGCGCGACAACGAATCCGCGCGATTCCCACCCGTTCATCAACCGTGCGAGCTCAGACACTATCTACCCATTCCCTGAGATCGCGAATTTGCGTCGCAAGATCAGTAGACTGAATGGCAGCGGAAAACAGGTGCTCCGATATGCCCACTACCCATTGCTGCGCCCATGATTGCCTCTTGAACCAGCCACTGTCCTTCGCCGCCTTTGCCAATGCTGTTCGCATCTGTGGCGTGTCCGTCCATGTGGAGACGTCGCGTTTAAAGCCCGCGCCGAACTTGCTTCCTACATTGTCAATAATCTTTTGCTCATCGCCGTGGATTTGAACGGCCATCCGAAAGGATGCCAGCACCCCCACCCAGGCGAGGTCCGCGAACGCACGTTCTTCGATGGACGCGTTCCCGGACCAGCAGACCACAGTCATGCCTTTAGACTTTAAATCCGCTGCGTCCTGAGGCGAGAACTTCCTCGGCTCATCCGAATCCACAACCACAGCGACGTGATAGTGCAAAGCATGCAGGCATTCCGCCGCACTTCTAACCTGATCTGCGCCCAAGGCGTTGAACGGCGCGACACCTTGGTACGCAAAGCTGAGGAGACCCTGACCTGCCCATATTTCGTCGAGACCTCTCACAAATCCGACTTCGGTCTGACCTTCGCAAACAACAATTTTTGGCGCAAGAAACGCTTCTGCGCCAGACCGAAGCTTCCCCTGCGCGATGTCGGCGAGGGCACCCTGACTGGCCGCGACCACCTCCGTCTTGCCCGCCTTGGTATGAACTACCTGAATGTCATCGATCGTCATCTCACGCAACACAACCGGCGAGTGGGTAGTCAGGAAGTAGTGCCCTGATGCATCTTGTTTAAGGTGCTGCACAAGTCGTGCTATGCGGTGCGGCTCCAGAGCGATCTCGACCTCGTCGCACAATGTAATATGGGGCGTCTTCAGTACCTGCGTCTGAAGCCCCGTGGTCAACATGCGCTTTGAACCCAGACCCAGCTGACGCAGCGGGATTTCGCCGTCATGCAGACTCAGGCCACCGAGCCTTACATTGATCGCATCTATATCGAGATGCGCCTTGTAGGACGAGGTGACAACGACGCCGAGGTCTTTCGCTGTCTTCTGAGCAGCGCCCGCAACTTTGTCGAATGCCTTCAGATCCTCAGCACGCTTGGCTTCCAACGCGGCCCTCGCAGCGCGGGCCGTATTGGCTAATGAGAGTGTAATGCTCTCCCCCTCGGTGAGTTCACTGAGGATCGAGCCGCGTCCCCAGGTCAAATGTCGATCGGCAAATGCTCCAATGAAGCTAACGGCTGCCTTTCCCCGGTCGGACGTTCTGAATGGCGTGCCCTCGCCGTTGCCACTCTTGATAATAGACCACGCAGGCTCCAGATCGGCCTTGACAGCTAGCTGAATACATAGGGCGTCCTCAATCCCTTCGTCCGGATCAACTTCCCTTGTTTGGGATCGCGGATTCCAGCCACTCAGCCAATACCCATAGCGCGCAAGATCGCGAAATTCGTCCGGGATATCGGTTACGACAACTTCGATTTTAATGCTGTTGTTGTGGTCGCACGCATAGAAGTCTGCATCGTCGAAAGACAGGTTCCACTGTGGGTGGAATGCGCGCCTGATTGCCTCGAGGATTGTCGATTTTGTGGAATCCCCGCGCCCTACCAGGCAGAAGATCGACCGAGCGGGAAGCGACCAATCCAATTCCCAAATTCCCCTGAAATTTCTTATGGAGAGTTGTCGTATTTTCAAACTTAGTCTCCTGGTTCCCCCGTGCCTTGCGGCGAGCTAACCCGAAAGTCAGAAATCGCGGATGTTGAACTTCTACCGCCTCTGATCGCACCTAAACGGAACAACTTAGGCGAAAAACCGGGTGATCTTCTGAAATTCAAGCTCATCCTCATTGAAGGTGGATGAGAACGGCCGGCGAGACTCGCCGATGCAGCGCAGATAGCCGAGGGGAGGCACGTACTGCGGCAGAAAGCGATCCTGGGCCCGGACACCGCGACAAATCGCGTCGCGGCCATCCGGGTGCACAAAGTAGACGCCCAGAGATGGATTCTCCTTCCCGGCATCTACCAGCACTTGGTTGACATGCTCATCCGCGAATCCGTAGCCAATGATCATGAGACGAGCACCGGGCTGTCTCAATCGGCACGCAAAATCATTGAAATATGCCACCAGCAGAGGCTTTCTCTGAATGAACGACTCCTTCGCGCCACCCATGACAAACAAATCTCCCGAGTCGTCATACCAATCGGTGGACCCATGCAGTTTGTAGACCGGTTGGCAATGGGGAACCTCGCTGATCGAGCTGAGTACCTTTCTTCTCTGATCCACCCGATCAACCTTGAAAGGACTACGATTTGCCACGCCGGGGACGCCAGGGAAGTACCACCCGTTGCCGCGCCGAGTTTGCTCCAAAGAGGGGTCGTAGTGCAGCTCCAGCAGCAGGTCCTGATTCAACGTATAGATGGCCTCGAACCGCGCTAGAAAGGCGTTTACGGAGTATTTTCGATCATTGGAAAAGTGGAACTGAGGCCGATTGGCGAGCGCGACGTTCATGGCGTGAAAGGAGGCGGCGACAGCCTTCTGCAGATCATCGTATCGGTGCTGGGCCGGTGCATTCCCGCCCGCCGCATCCCTCTGGCACCTCTCCAAAACGACCTCAAAACCGTCCGACTCGTGCAGCAGCTGCTGCAGTTGTGAATGGTCGGCCAGGCGCCCGAGAAGATCGCCCTCGATTTCCTTAGCCAACCATCCACCCCAATTGCGCGTAAACCCGGCGCCCGTCAGCAGCAACGGTGTCACAAACTACCTCCACCACGAATCGCACTGGTCATCGAGTCACACGTCAGCGCCTCCACCGGGCGCCGCCAGACGACATATCCGCCAACTATCCGGACCTCACAAAATCGGCACATCAAATAATTTGATATCCTAATTACATGCACAAGGTCACGCGCGAGGAGACGAGCGCTTGCGGCGAGGCGCATGGTAACCGGCACCCTCGTGTGTTGCGCATATATAGAGAATGGGTTAACTCGCCCCCGACGTCCAAGATAACAATTTAGGGAGCGTGTCTGCTTGGATCATGAAATCAAAACGTACGCGCTGCCTGCTGTTGCGCTGCAGTACCGTTTCGTCTCAGTACACCGAATTGTCGGACTGTCAGGCCCCCCAGAGGCCATCCCGGTGGAGACCGGTCTACCCGCAACACGCGCGCATCTGACGTCGGATCCCAACGCGGCTCTCCAGGAGCTCGATCGACACGGCGCGCTGACGCGAGGGGTGCTCGCGATGCTCTTTCAGGGAAGTTCTCTCGCCCTGACTCCCCAGGAAATCGATAACGCCGTGGCCTCGTTCATTCAAGAGCGCGAACAGAAATTCGGAGCCGGCACCTATTTAGTCGTCGAAGTCGACGGAGAGACCGTCTCGACTCCCTCGGAGATCAAAGATCTAGCCTGGGCCGGCGTCGCGTTCGAGGCCGTGGACAAGCTCGCACTGGTTGAGCAGCACCAGGATCTGATCCGCACCGTCCTCGTCGCCACGGCCCTGGCGGTGGAGACCACACCCGACATTCTCAAGGTCGCCGAAGGCGTCACGCTCGCTTTACCCGACCGCAGACCCTTGTACTCTTTCCAGTTCTCGATGGGCGCGGCCGAGCTGAACCATGCACGGCCCGCGGCGCCGCGCGATGCCGGACAAATCAGGCAGAACATTCTCGGCCTGATGAACAATTCGGAGTTGACCCGCTGCGCCCGTTTGCTAATTGACTCACTGCGATCTAAGGCCGATCGCCTCGAGGCGTTCATATTTGGCTGGGCAGCACTGGAGATGCTCATCAAGAAATTCACCCGTCAGTGCGAGGAAGGGCGTTGGATCGAAGCCGTCCCGGAGCCCAAGCACGAAGAGGCCAGAAGGCTTCACGAACAACATCTCGAGGGTGGCCACCAATACTACTCGCTCGCCGACAAAGCGCGTGTCTTCGCATTCCTCCATGGAATCGACACGGTGAATGAACTCGGCGCCACGGTGACCCGCCTGCACAAGCAATTCCGGGAGCCGCTCTATCACGAGGGGCGATTTGCCGAACCAGACCTTCCCATTGGCGAGCTCACTCAGCTCGTGAAGCAGCTTCTCGGAAGCATTGTGCAGCCACAAGGGTAAGCCCACAGGGAAAATCGCAGTGCCCGAGAAGCTGTTCAGCCGAACAAGGGTGGCAAAGACCAGCCCCGGGCAGAGCGGCTATGGGGTGTCCTCCATCCAAATTCTCAACAAGTCAGCCAGCTGCAACTCTGGTCGCTCCCTATCTACGAGCCGGAGCGCGCCGTAAGCGGTCCACACGCATGCTGCCGCGACGGTCGCTGAGTTTCCCGCTCGCGGACGCTCGTGGCCCGGGCAAGCTCTGCATAATAGGCCTCCAAGGAACTGATCGCATGTGGCGACCTGTAGCGTTACCTCACTTTTTTTCCCCGGACGCTGAAAGCGATCTGAGGGCCCGTCACGCGTCCATTCCGATTCTTAGGGCGAGGCGATTTGCTGGTGCACCGCTCGACCCAGCATATCGAGAGCCTGCTGGGTTACCGAGTCTTGCCCGTCGTTCGTTAGCACTGTGAATGCGATTTCTATCTGCCCAACCAGTATGATTCCCTGCGTCAGATACTTGAACTCAGGACGTGGATCGATGTCTGTGGCTGTAAAGTAGTATCCTCGGTTAGAACGCATTCGCACCTCCCGTACAGGAAGCGTCCTTTCGACCGAGTGTGGTGCGAGCTGCTTCGCCGCGGAACCTACCTCGTCACGTATAGAATCGATATTGGAACGGTTCGTTCGCTGTTGCACTGACCACCCAGCCGTTACGAGCACCTTGAAAGGCTCCCCGGTGCCTGAGCTGAACGTGATGGTAGGCGGAAGCTGCCCTGCTGATTGCCGCACATTTACTCGCCAAGAATCTGGGATCCTCATCTCGAGGCGTCCGTGTCCAGGAACCTCAAACTGCCGGGACTGCGCAGTCTGTCCAAAAGTGGGCAGCTGCACGATCCCCATGATCACTGTCAACACACACCTCGCCAACACGCTCATCCTCACCGTCCCCTTTGTCATTTCCATTCACGTTGTCAACCGTATCACTTAAGTATTTGTTGTGGCACAAGCACGGCTATCCATCGTCGAGAACAGGCAGTCGCGTAACCTAGCCCGTCTAGCCAAACTTCCGCCAAGCCGCGCGAACAATCAACACGCACGAAAGCATGACTCCAAACTGGAATACGAGCGCGAAGACTTCTCCAAATATTCCGTCGCCAACACAGAGCAAGTGCACTAGCCCAATCGGGGCCGTAGCGACAGAGACGAGAAGACCTCCTCGTCCGTGAAATCCACCGAGCAGCGCAAAGAGGAAGACCAAAGCGACTCCCAGCGCCACGGTCCATGCCACCCCAATCAGCAGCTCCCTCTTCCATGAGGCTCCCAGATGCCCATCTACTTCTGGCACTTGCACTTCTCAGGATCGCTCATGGCTTGCTTGATGCGGTTTAACGTCTCGTCAAGCAGCGCCGGCGTCAAGTGAGCGAGGTCCTCAAGCGATCCGGATTGTCTCCATGGGTATTCCATTCTCCCCACGAACTTGGGGACAGTGGATTTCCCCAGGTCTGCCAGCCCGCATGCGCGGGCGACGTGGAATCCATGATCGGATATAGAGCGCGACCAAGAGCGTAGTAGGCAGAATACTGCGCCGCTGGGTCGGGATTGCTAGCAAGGTCTCGATATTTATGCAGATTTTGGTTTACGAACGCGCACATCTTGGAACTTGCATCCGCGCTGCTTTCACCCGGAGCCGTCATTGCGTGCTGATACGCTGTCGAAGCCCCCTGATTCCAGAGGGCATCCACGGACGCGCTACCATTGTCGATTGCTTGCTGCAGCCCCCAGGTGAGACCAGGGAAAGCATATTGGAGTATCACGTTGTGCGCGTCGGTGCTCCACAACCCGAGCGGGTCCCGGCCGCCAACTGGGTTTCCGTTTGTCTGCGCATCGTTATGTGACGGACTTCCACACTGGTCCTCGCCAATTTTGCACCGCACTCATTCTGAGCATGAAAAGCACTAGGCATCGAGCTCTTAGGAAACATCAGACGCGTTTGCGATCATTGAGAGTGGTCGTAAATCTGACTTACTTTTCGCTCGACAAATCGCTTCCAGTCGGGGTCTTTCATCCTGTCAACACTCGCTTGAATTTCCTGCATTAGCGCAGCATCCTTTGCCACCTGGTAGGTACCTTGGCGCTGCATTTCAACAAAGACATTTATAATATCGCGTATGGTTGCGTCGCTGTTGGTCTGTGCGAGCTTTGACTTCAGGTAGTCGGCCGCACTGCGTCCTCCTTGAGCAAAGGTACTTGCGAAGTACATTGCGGGCGGCTCTCTGAATTGGTTGCCGCATATGTATATCGAATACTGTTTTTCTAAATCTGCAGCAGCAAATCGAGCCATCCTGGCTTTCATCGGATCTCCATAAAAATAGGACGCCAAGCTGGAACAGCCGTACTGTCCGACATACTTATCAGCTGCGGAGCACTCCAGCGCGCACGAAAACCCGCAGATTGCGGCGACTGCCGCCCAAGCCGCAGGTACGCTCGCTACTGGCATTCGCACTTGCTCCCTTTCCCGTTTTTGAGGTCTTGCAGAATCCTATCCTGCATAGCGTAGGCGGCCTTCTCGTATGGGCTATTCTCGTAACCTTTTCTGGTCGACCATAGATAATTTAGCCAGTTCATGCCATTGCGATACTGTCCAACGTGTACCAGTTCATGTCCTAATAATGCGGTCCCATCATCTGTTCCCGCAGCGTAAACACCAGGTCGGAAATAGATGTCATTTCCCCGAGTGATTCCGTCATAGTCCTTCCCGAGATACCAGGGTACCTTCCCATCGTGTAAGTCAGCGTTGTCGAGGTCAACCTTCGGAATGTAGGGAGTTAACCTGCATTTTTCCGTCCCGGTAAGCGGCCTTAGCCCGAGGGGATCGGTCCACATCATCGGATTGTCCTCAACATAGGAGTAGAAATTCGTACCACCTGCAAAGCCAGCGGGGTCTTCGCTGATGAATCTGGAGCTCGCTGGCGAGTAATACCTCGCTCTGTAGTAGTAGAGGCCACTGCCGTCGTTTTCTCTTGCCGTGTATTGCTGTGTATTCCCGGTACTCGCGCCCGTCTGCGTCGTATTTCCGTACGGGTCGTAGGAGAAAGTTGTCGCGACGGACTGCGCGCTGTTTGTCTCCGCGATGACACTACCTAGTACGTCGGTTAACGGCGTGCTGATCCCAGCGGCCGTCATCCGCGCCAATATGCCGTCAATCCCGATGGCAAGTATTGCGGCAGTGGGCGTTCCAGAAGCCCCCTGCTCTTGGACGAAGGTTAGACCGTCATATAGGAATCCGGTAGTCACCCCGTTGATCGTCTTAGCCGTCCTCCGCCCCAGCGTGTCGTAAGCAAAGCTCGCGGCCACGCCCCCTGATATCCCGCTCAGTCGACCTCGAGCATCCCAGGCAAAGGTGTTTCCGCCGCTACTGAGGGTGTTGCCATCTCCGTCATATGTGATTGCAGCCCCGTTGAGCTGGGTAAGCCGATTTTCCGTGTTGTAGACACCGGTCATCGGCGCGGTAGGCCTGGTCACGTTTGCAAGGCTACCTCCGACTGATATGCGCTGCCCCGCACCATCATAGGTGTAGGTCACGTTGCCGATGATCGTACCGTTCGATTGCGTGTACGTGACCCCGAGTACGTGATTGGCGCTATCGTACGAGTAACTCGCCGACACGCCGTTCCCCAGAGTCAGCTTGATCAGCCTGTCTCCACTGTCATACTGCAACGTTAGTGTTTGAACGCTGTTGCCATTCAAGACACCAGCGGCTTGCTGGACTTGCGTCAAGCGGTTGGCGGGGTCCCAGGTATACGTAACGGTTGGCTGGCCGGTGACTGACATGGAAGTGCGGCGCCCGGCGGCATCACACGTGTAGCTGACGGTCCCCTGCGGGGTGGTCTCCTGTCTCAAGCAATCCAGCCCATCGTAGGTGCGGGCAATGGTTCCGGACACCGAGTCCACGATTTGCGTCAATCGGTCACCCGCATCCCATGTCTCGCCGACTGTGGCCGTGTACGACGTCGGCTGACTGGCTGTTGCTCCAAAGCCGATTTGCGTGGGCCTTCCCAGACCGTCGTACGACCACCCAGTCAATTGTCCCTTGCGATCAGTAAACGCGCTGATCAGTCCTCCAGGTTCGTATGCGTAGGTTTCTGCCGCGCTCAAGGAATCCGTTCTGGAACTGACGCGGTTCAGTAAATTGTAAGTATACGTCGTGACATTTCTGTTCTGATCGCTTACGGTCAGAGGGTTTCGGTTGGAATCATAAGTCCATCCGATCTGGCCCCCAATGGGATTCGTCGCGCTCGTTATATCGTCTAGAACATTGGGCGATAGCGCAGTGGTGGCGCCGATGGAATTTGTGATCCCGATCGCGCGCCCAACAATGTCTGTTGAAATGGATTCGCGGTTCCCGAGTGCATCTACCGCCGCGCGCAAATCCCCCCCGTAGTAGGAAAGAGTGGTCGCATTGCCGTTGCCATCTGTCGCGGTTAACGGGCGGCCTTGAGCGTCATATGTAAACTGTTCGTTGTTGCCTAAAGGATCCGTGATCTTGATGACATTTCCGCTCACATCCAAAGCCAGTGTCGTGGCATTACCGTTCTCATCGACAAATTGTGTAGGCTGGCTGTGTACCATGTCGTACGCCACCTGAATGCTCACGGCATTGGCGGTCCCGGCTAGCCTCGTTACCTGAGTGACGTTTCCGAGTACATCATGGACGAAGCTCGTGGTCCTGAGCATAGGGTCCGTCACGCTGCTCAGGAGCTCAGTGTTTGGATCCCTGGAGAAATAATATACCTGCTGTTCCGGGCGTCCCTGCGCTCTCGTGACCTGACTCGGATAGCCATTTCCGTCAAAGACGATTTGCTTCACTGACCCGCGCTGATCCGTAAAGGCGGTTTGCGTAACGGTGGTGCCCGTGCCGTCGAGCGTGTACGCAAAAGAGCTTGTGGTTCCATCCGCATACGTTTGCTGGACCACGCGATTGCCTGAGTCATACGTATTTTGCACTCGCGTGTTTCCACGCTTATCGACATATGTGAGCAGGTTATTGCTGTTGTCGTATGTAAACTTCTCCAAGTTTCCGGCGGGATCGGTAACCTGGCTAAGCCGGCCGCCCGCGTCGTACGAGTATTGGACTGTGCGCCCGATGTCGTCGCTGACCTGAGTAATCCGATTACTCACGTCGTAAGTGAAATTGAGATGCCGGCCGTTTGGCGAGGTAATCCGCGTGAGATTGCAGTTTCCGTCGCGCGTCATGGTGAGGTGATTCCCGTTTCGGTCGATGATGCCGTTGGCCGCGGCACATCTGGCGATACCAGAACCGTCGGAGTCCGGAAACACGATGATCGTGCCGTCTCTAAGAGTGAGGGTCCAACCGCAACCGGGGCCGGTGCATCCCGAAGGGGTACCCCATTTGATAATGGAGCCGAAATACGCCCCCGGGGTGCTGGTCGTTTGGTATACGGCATCCGAAAAACTGGTCCCCGGGGAGACTCGCGGGTAGTGGATATGGCGGCCGTTTGGGAGTATCAGGTCCTGATAGGTGTAGGTGTCATTGCTTGACGCGGTCACGTTGGATGTGCCGACATTGAAGATGTCATAACTCAGATTGATGCCAATGCCGAAGGCGCGAGAGGTGTTGTCACGCTGACGGTATGTTCTGCGGACTTCCAGCGGAATGACATCGGCCACCATCAGGTCAACTTCGTCGTTGACGAACAGTCCAGTCGAACAGTCCACCGGGTCACCTTCGTTGCTGCAGTCGTTCGGTCCCTGATCTGGCGCATTGCTCGGAAGCGAGACCATCGCCCCGCTGAACTCATAAATCACAACCCCAGCGTCTGGCATGACCTGACGCCCGTCGTTGGTTACGGTTCCCTGACCGTAGACGTACCACCCCTTTCCGGTCGCATCATAGTTCCAGAAGGTCATCCGCGCGCCGGGCTTGGAGTGTGTGAAGTTCGGATAGATCAGCTGGGCACCTTGCGTGACCTTGCCTGCAACGCCCTCGAGGTGTGCACCGCCTGGCTGGATGGTGAAGTACGTCGGGATCGGGAAGCCCGGAAGCGGAAATGGCGGCTGATCGGTGGGGATCGCCGTCATTGTAATTCGGGTGACGATCTTCCCTGAAGCATTGCGGATCACTGTCCCCGCGGGGATACGCAGTTCGAGCCCCGGAATCTCAGGATTCGTCACAACCGTCGGTTGCGCAGTCGGCGAAGAAAGGTTCACCGCATCTTGCGTATCGAGTGCCGGCAGCCAGATGACAAATGGCAGTACTGTTGTCTCGCCCGCGACGACATTCAATCCGTATTCGAAACGGCCGTATTGATGCTCTTGGACGTTAGCTGAGGTCCCGTCGATCACGAGCACCTGATGTCCCGAGGGCACATCGGCCAGAGTGAACTCTCCATTGAGATCGCTTCGAACCCTGCGCTGACCGATTGATAGCGTTACACCACCTAATGGCAGTCCATTGAGCTTAAGAACCTGACCGGCTACGGCAGTCACTCCAGAAGATCCGTGGAGTTTCTCTCTCGGAACCAGGTCCTTGACTGCCCCGGAAGCGACCTGCGAGGGCGTGAGCTTCGACATGACCGCCAGAACTTCGGGGTGTCCGTACAGCGCCCGCCTCACCAGATCATTCTGGGGCATCGATTGCCTCGAGAACTCCTTGTGCCCGCTTCTCCAGTGCAGGTTGTAATTGGCGGCAGTCGGCACCCACCGTTCGTCGATCGCAGACGTCGCTGCGGGCGTGGAACTGTCGGAGGCGGTGGATGCCTGATTCTTAGTCGCAACCGAGGGTTTCGAAGGGCCGGAAGAGTCGGAATCGACCCCACGAGTTGATGGTCCACCACGATTCGCACCAGCTGGATTCGCTGCCTTCTCGCTTCCCCCACCCGACCGTGTGCTATTGGGATTGGCACCAACGCTAGAATTAGCCGCCGTCGAGGCCGGCGCGGATCCAAGCGCCGACGCTTGCCGCGCTGATGTCGAGGCGTCTCCGGGTGCCGGAGCCGTGCCTAGATTGGCTGTCGTAAAGGGGACCGCCGTAAATGCGAGCGGTCGACCGGCGCTATCCGCGGCACCCTTAACAAAGAGCGTATAGTTTGAGCCTGGGATAAGATCCTGATCTGGGGTGACGAACAGCAATAGCCCATCCCCTGCAGGGACCACTGTCGAGGTCGTGACGCCATTGGGTCCAACCAGGGTGACGCTCCCAGCATTTAGAGAGCTCATCATCATGCGATTGCCAAATCGCACCGCGATGGGGCCGCTGACCGGCGCCTCCACCCCCCCGAGTCTCGGCTCACTGAAGACAACCTGGGGCTCTGCAGCTCCGATCATCGTGTTGGCCAACAACCCGGCAGCGCTCGCATCGAGCGTCACAAAGCTCCTACTCTCCGGATCAAATAGCGCGCTGGTGGCCACCGATCGGCCAGCGGCGTCGACGCCTTGTGATATGAGCACTGTTCCCGACGGCAGTAAGGTCGCGGTCGGTTGAATCCGGGGGCTATCGAGTGGGCTCGCTAGAAGCTCAACCTGGCTCTCCCGCGGATCATAGACCTCGACGTCCGAAAGAGCCTGACCGTCCGGACCCACGCCTCCCAAAACCAAGAGACGACCGCTTGAAAGAACTGTCGCCGCGTGTTCAGCGCGAGCCTCGAGCCCGATATCCCCGAGACTCACAAGCGAGCCAGTGTTCGGGTCAAATTGCTCTGCGTCAATCGTTACCCAACCGTTCGTTGTCTTCCCGCCGACGACCAGCACGGTCCCGTCGGGCATCAATGTCGCCGTATGGCCACTCCGCGGCTCGGCCAATTGGATGGGCAGATCGGTGGTGGTGCTTCGGGCAGGATCGAACACACGGAGCTCACCGGGGTGCGCGGTTCCCCCGATCAGCAGCCAGCGACCATCGGTCAGCACCGTTGCACTCTGTCCCGGTTCAATGGCAGGCCGCGAAAGCGTCGGTTGCGCCAGGCTGGCCGAGGATGCTCCAGCCGTCGTAGGCTCCTGCGAGTGCCCGAGGGGAGCCAGGAGGACGGCGACGACAACTACGGCAACTATGCTTATCGCGCTAACGCTAGCGCGCCTCAGCATTCTTGCGGTTACCTTTGGACGGAGTCCATTGCTCGTCATGACATGCATCTCCCGCTTAAACTGTCAACTTCTTAGCCGATACCCGGGCGGACGTCCCACCCTGCGTCCATGACAGCAACGCGCTGTCACGCCGCCGGCACGTAACGACCCACGCGCACAAGTTCTAATTGATCTGGACGGTCACACTGCCGACATCGGTGCCGTTTGGTCGCGCCGTAAGCGCATACGTTCCAATCGTTGACAACGTCACCGAATGTGAGCCGGAACAGAAGTTGTAGCCCGCAATGTAGGTTGTAGATGGTGAAGGTCCAGTGAGCGCCAGCGATCCATACGCACAGTTGCTCGGATAGCTCGAATTCGAGACTTGCACATTCACCGACTGACTTGCAGTCGTCGTCGTGAAAGTGATCTGAGCTTGTTGTGCCGGAATGGTCGTCGTCACCGTAACCGGCGAACCGCCGATCGTGGCAGACGCTGTAACGGTGGGGGCGTTCTGCAATTGAATCGTGATGCTGCCCGTGTCCGTTCCGCTGGGCTTTACCGTTAGGGTGTAGGTCCCCGCCGTCGGCAATGTCATCAGCGATGCGCCGGTGCAGAAGTTGTAACCGTTGATGTAGGTCGTGGAGGGCGACGGGCCGGTAAGGGCTAGACTTCCGTATGCGCAGTTGGTCGGATACGTCGCGTTCGAGACCTGTAGACTCACCTGCTGATTGGCACTCGTCGTCGCGAAGGTGACTTGACCCTGCTGCGCCGGCACGGTCGTCGTCACCGTGACCGGCGAACCCCCGAGCGTCGCAGACGCTGTGACCGTTGGGGCATTCTGCAGCTGGATCGTTACGCTGCCCGTGTCCGATCCCCACGGCTTCACTGTGAGCGTGTAGGTCCCTGCTGTCGGCAAGGTCATCAACGAGGCGCCAGTACAGACGTTATAGCCGCTGATGTAGGTCGTGGAGGGGGACGGACCGGTAAGGGCTAGGCTTCCGTACGCGCAGTTGCTCGGGTACGTGGCGTTCGAGACCTGTAGGCTCACCTGTTGATTGGCGCTCGTGGTCGTGAACGTGATCTGACCCTGTTCCGCCGGAACGGTCGTCGTTACCGTAACCGGCGAACCGCCGATCGTGGCGGTCGCTGTGACCGTCGGGGCGTTCTGCAGCTGGATCGTTACGCTGCCCGTGTCCGATCCCCACGGCTTCACTGTGAGCGTGTAGATCCCTGCTGTCGGCAGGGTCATCAACGAAGCGCCAGTACAGACATTATAGCTGCCGATGTAGGTCGTGGAGGGCGACGGACCGGTAAGCGTCAGACTTCCATATCCGCAGTTGCTCGGATATGTGGCGTTCGAGACCTGCAGACTGACCTGTTGATTGGCGCTCGTGGTCGTGAAGGTGACTTGACCCTGTTCCGCCGGAACGGTCGTCGTCACCGTGACCGGCGAGCCGCCGACCGTGGCGGTCGCTGTGACCGTCGGGGCGCTCTGCAGCTGGATCGTCACGCTGCCCGTGTCCGATCCAGACGGCTGCACTGTGAGCGTGTAGGTCCCTGCTGTCGGCAAGGTCATCAACGAGGCGCCGGTACAGAAGTTATAGCCGTTGATGGACGTCGTGGACGGCGATGGGCCGGTAAGGTTTAGGCTGCCATATGCGCAGTTACTCGGATATGTAGAATTCGAAACCTGCAGACTCACCTGCTGATTGTCGGTCGCCGTCGTGAACGTGACTTGACCCTGCTGCGCCGGAACGGTTGTCGTGACGGTGACCGCCGGACCGCCGATCGTAGCGGAGGCCGTCACGGTGGGGGCATTCTGCAGCTGGACCGTGACGCTCCCAGTATCCGAACCGCTGGGCTGTACCGTCAGCGTGTAGGTTCCCGCTGTCGGCATACTCTTCAACGAAACACCAGTACAGAAGTTATAGTTGCCAAGGGACGTCGTGGCCGGTGACGGACCCGTGAGACCCAAGTGACCCAACGCGCAGTAGCTCGGGTACGTTGAGTTCGAGACCTGCAAACTCACCTGCTGATTGTCGCTCGTCGTTGTGAATGTAAACTGAGCGGGCTGTGACGGGATGGTGGTGGTCACCGTGGCCGCCGCGCCGCCGATCGTAACGGGTGCCGTCACGGTCGGTGCGTTCTTGAGTTGAATCGAGAGACTTCCAACGTTTGCTCCAGCAGGAACCAGAGTCAACGTGTACGTTCCGGCAGTCGCCAGCAGGGCACCCGTGAACAAAGTTGTCGCTTGAGCACAGCTGTTGACCGTGCTGAGGAGCGTATTGAGCGATGGCGCCGGACCACTCAGACTCATGCCCTGCGAATAGCAGGAACCGGCAAATGCATTTGCCGTGACCTGGTAGCTCAGCTGTTGATTGGCGCTGGTAGTGGTGAAAATGAACTGTGCTTGCTGGGCCGGGACTGTCGTCGTCACCGTCGCTGGCGGTCCATCAATGGTGGTGGTTGCTGTGACCGTAGGAGCGCTTGTGAGCGTGATGGTCACGCTTCCGACATCCGTCCCATGAGGGATAAGGACCAGCGTATACGTCCCTGAGCTCCACAACTGCATCAGAGAGGCTTGCGGACAGAGATTGTAAGGCCAGACCCAGTTCGGTCCGTACGGATTCCACAGTGTTGGGCCCGTGAGGGTCAGCTGCTGAGACGAGCAGCCCGACGGGAACGTACTTCCAGAAACCTGCAAACTCACTTGAGTCGCAATAGGGGTGGCGAAGGTGATCTGTGCTAGCTGACCCGGTACGGTTGTCGTCAATGTGCTCGGTACCCCATTCAGGCTCGAGGTGACCTTAATGGCTGGGGCATTCTGGAGGTTGACGACGATGTTTCCGGTGTCGGTGCCGCTGGGCACAAACGCAAGTGTGTAGGTCCCGGTAACAGGCAGTGTCAGCAGCGTTGCGCCGGCACAGAAGTTCACAGTCGATAGGTAGGTGCCGTTCGGCCCGGGAGTCACACGGATTTGCCCGGCCGTGCAGGCGCTGGAAAAGGTCTGGCTGACTACCTGCAGACTAACCTGCTGTCCAGCATTCCCGTCGAAGAGCACCTGCGCCACCGTGCCCCGCTTCGTGATCTTGACTGTCAACTGTCCGGCACCCACCGTCGTTTGCGTCGTGCTGGCGAGTTGGCTGCTCGTATATCCCGAGGGAGGCAGAATGAAATAGCTTGAACTGGTGGCCGTACCGTACGGTGTACTTACGGCTATTCTCCCCGAAGTTCCCATTGATGGGACCGACGTAGAGATCGATGTGGCCGTAGCGCTCGAAACCACCGCCGGCGTGCCATTGAAACTCACCAGGTTCTTGCTGGCCGTTGTTTGGAAATTGGTGCCTGTGATTGTGACCGCCGTTCCGGGACTGCTAGCACTACCTGTGGTGGGCTGGAAGGTTGAAATGCTCGGAGTAAGCCAGGCCGAGGTCACCGTGAAACTGTTGGCACTGGTTACCGTACCGTTCGGGCTGGTCACGGTCACGAGGCCTGTCGTCGCGGTGCTCGGTACGGTCACCGTCAAAGACGTCGCAGTGGCGGATACGATTGTTGCCCTGACACCCCCGATCGTCACCGTGTCACTGGACAGCGTCGTCGAAAAGCCGCTGCCGTAGATCGTGATCGTTGTGCCCGGGGCGCCGCTGGCTTGCGAGAAGCCAGTCACCGCTGCGGTCGCCGTCGACAGCGGCGTGATCGCCAGCAAGTTGCCGACTGCATCGTACTTGTACTGCGCGCTCGAGCCGTCCGGGGAAATCACCTGGACCAGACGACCTAAGGGGTCGTACACATACTGAGCCCCAGCAGCGATGGCTTGCGCACTCCACCATTGAAGGCACAGGACAAAGACTCCGAGGGCCGCCTTTCGGAGACCAACAGATCGGTTTTCTTGAAGGGACGCGCTTCGCCGGAAACGCCACCAACTACCGAATGGGAGCGAGGCACGCAGGCATACCTGCCACCCACGAGTCCTGCGGGTTTCGAGACTTCCCATTGACCCCACCCTGTACTGTAGTTATTTCTGTGGTCTATTCATGTCGCAACAGGTTATGTTGCGCCATTGGTCTTTTCGCCGGACTATAGACACATACAATTCTCGCGGCAAATTACTTTTCAAGCTCAATCTGTCATGTTGTATTGCACAATGCACTGGTGCTGCTGCACCGCGGAACAGCATCCACGTGATCTTCATGCTGTCCGGCGCACGCAGCAGAATGGACAAAACACGACAACACACCATTTCGCCTCACGCCTTGGCAAATCAAGAATTCTGGTCGTGGCCCTCTGTGTTGTTGCCGTTCTCGCCCCCGCCAACCCCGCTCGCGGACGGGCGAGCCCGAACGAACACGGGGCAGCCCTCGGCCTGCCGGGGACGTCCAAAGGGGCAACCGATGCGCGAACACACGCTCGAATCGCCTTGGGCCGCAAGCTGTTCTTCGATAAGGGCCTCAGCCGCGATGCATCAATCAGTTGTGCGAGCTGCCATCAACCTGAGCACGCTTTCTCCGATGGCAGGCGGGTAGGACAAGGCATCGATGGACAGCAGGGAACACGCAATACGCCGTCCCTGCTGAACGTCGGCTTCAACACGAGCCAGTTTTGGGACGGTAGACGAACATCGTTAGAGGACCAAGCTCTCGATCCGCTCACCAATCCGCGTGAACACGGACTCGCCGATGAGACCGCCATCGTCAGCCGCATTCGCAACGACAGCACGTATGTCGAAGCACTCCGCGCCGCCTTCCGGGTCAGTCGGGATCAGATCCGAGGCCGACATCTCGCGGAAGCGATCGCCGCCTTTGAGCGCACGCTGGTCGCGGGCGACTCCGCTTTCGACCGCTTCCTCTATAAACATGACGCGGCCGCCCTCTCGCCGTCAGCCCGGCGGGGACTCATACTCTTTCGCGGGCGAGCGGGCTGCGCTGAATGTCATCGGATTGGAGTCGAATCGGCTCTCCTAACCGACCAAGCCTTCCACACGGTGCGCATAGGACTCAACCGGATCGCACCGAGGCTCGCGGAGCTCACGACACGTTTGGTTAGAGCAAGAGAAGCGGGCGGAACACTCGACGCTTCCATTGTTGCTGACCCAGACCTCGCGGAACTGGGTCATTTCGCCGTGACGCTCGAGCCAGCCGACATCGGCAAGTTCCGCACTCCGAGCCTCCGAAATGTCGCCCTCACCGCCCCGTACATGCATGATGGAAGCGTCTCGTCACTCGAAGAGGCGATCGAGCGGGAAGTCTACGATCATGGGAACCCGTCAGGCCGACCCTTGATTCTGACGCCGGCCGAAAAGGCCGATCTTGTGGCGTTCCTTCGTGCCCTAAGCAGTCCATCAGCACTTGATACAATGGTCACTCATCGTCGCCCGATGCTTCGAAGCACGTCAACCCGCGCAAACTGACCAGAAATGCAGGCAGTGGCGCCGCTTGCAAATTCATCGTCGACCGACACTGAAGCTTTTGAGACAGCGTGGCTCCAGGTTGCGACTCGTACAAGGCCTCGTTTGCGCGGACATCAGAACTCCAAACGGTTGTCGAGCCCGCACGGAACTGACGTCCTCGCTAACCGTTCAGGCTGCCAGGAAGCATGCCCGGCGGGGTCGCCCTCGTCGGAATCCGCGTCCGGAAGGATCGAGTGGCGCCCAGACTGTTTCGGCACGACACGCACCCCGCGATCGCTCGCCGCGCGGCCTATATCCGGTGCTTCGCGGCGTATTCTGGCAACGGACAGAAGACCACGGCCGTCTATTCACAGCTGGATTTAAGGGGCGACTTGCCGCATAGCCATTCGCCAGCATCACTTCGCGCACCAAGACCTGATTCGATGCTCAGGTGCCGCCCTCGAAACGATCCTGCACCGGCCGGCCAAAGCGCTCTTCCGCGAGATTCCGTCGATCGAGCTGCCGGAATGTCGCCTGCGCCTACGGCGTCGAATTAGTGACAAGGCAGACCTCGAACAAGTACAGCTCGTCAGCCGCTCTATCATGAAGGTCGATTTGCAGAACAAAACCTTCCCATTGGCGAGCTCACCCAGGTAGTGAAGCGGCTTCTGGGAGCCCTTCTCCGGCAACAGGGGCTGAACTCCATTCGAGCGTCGATATTGACGCCAGTTCAGGGAGGTGACGGCACAGACGGTCGCCCCACTGGGCACAAGCGTGCGAATCCACTCACAGCGTGGCCGGTAACCCCTGATGACATCCTCATGAAGCGCCGTGGTGGTCAATTCTCGACAACCCCAGACAACGCCACAGCACGCCCGGCATGACACAACTTCATCAGACAATATTGGTTCCGCAACGCCGGATCTCCGCCAGGGGACCCAAGAGAGACAACATTATCGTCGATTGGCATACTCACAATGCCTCTGAAGGAGTTCGGCCAAATCGCTCACGCTGATGAGCCAGGGGGCCTTCTGCCCGTCCAGTCGGAATGCCCGGCAGGGAAGCATCCGTGCACGCGCAAGACGTTTCGCTTCCTCGACGCTCAAACCGAAATATCGAGTTGCAACCTGTTCCAAGCGAATATGCGCCTCACCGAATTCGGCGAGCAGACTGAAGTAGGTGCCCATTCATCCCTCTCTTGCCCTTCTTTGTTGTACCTCCAGCCTTTTGAATTCTGTCTGTAACGGGTGGCGCACCCTATCCTCGGCAACACCTCGGTCCGCAACGCGGCGCCCTCCTCGCGCCGCCCGCTCACGCTCCTTGTCAATGAGTTCCGCCAAATCGCTCATGCTAACGAGCCAGGGGGCCTTCTGCCCGCCCAACCGAAAGACACGACAGGGAAGGCTCTGCGCTGACGCGCGACGCTTGGCTTCATCCAGACTCAACCCGAAATACTTTGGCGCAATCCGCACCAATGGAACATTGGTTTCGCCAAACTCCGCGAGTAGCCCGAAATAGGTACTATTCATATCGCTTCTTGATGTTATGTCGTCGCGACCCTCCTTCTACCCCATCGATTAGCCTCATCACATCCGCCCTCGGGTGGAGAGCCCCCACTCAAGGGATGATCAACGAATGTGGGCATCTGCCCCAGTAGTTGATGTACAACTTAACGGCATTATGAGCCGCGTTGCCCATTCCGCACCCAGATCCGATGGACTTCCCTGTTCGCGAACCAGATTTTTGAACCCGATCAAGTCCAAGAAGGCAACGTAGCGTTCTTGGTAGTCGTGAGGGCTGTTGTTTAACCCCTGCGGATTCATAACCTGCCCTGTCTGTTATAAACGGGCAATGGTGAGGCCGGCGGAGGCTGCTCAGGCCGCGGAAAGAAATTCAGTGGGACCGGCAGCCGATAGTGGCGGCAGGCAATGGCAATCAGCGGCCACAGCCCACTTCTCACGGCCGAGAGTTCCTTGAAATACAGTGTAACTTCAACTTCTCTGAAGATCTGGCTCAGGAAACCAGCTTTGGGTTGACCGACCTTGACATCCGACAGTACCACCCCGTGGGGACTAGCGTTGGTGTAGATGCGCTGCTGCGAATTCTCGTTGGGATACCAGAACTGGGAATTGGTCCAAGATGCACATCCACGCAAGGCCACGTTGAGACAGATCGAGTGCCTATACGGCGAACCCGACTTCGAGTCGCCGGCTGAACTCACACTGAAACCCGCGCGTTCTCACGGTGCGCGAACGCAGTCGAATGGGCATCGCGGCGTGAAGCCCGCGGCTTACGGACGTTCAACGCTTCGGCAGATGCATGGCCTGCCTGTCTGCCAAAATTATAAAGCTTTGACAAGCAATGGAAGCGTATGCCAATAGAACGATGCACCTGCTTTAAATATTTGGCACTGTCCAATCCGTGTCCCTGTGGCGCCAGGGACCCGAGTACCGGCAGTCACCGACGCCCCCCTCTTCAGCTCGGCTTAGCCATCGCTGCGGCGTAGCAGCTCTCCCGCGAGAGTAGATTCTCGGACGGGTACTTTGTCGCGGCGTTATAAGGAGACCGAATACTTCCAGGCGCATAAGGGCAAAGAAACGTCAGACAAAGTTGATTCGAATGGGCTGCGGAAGTGGCGCCCGGAAGACTTGCCTCGATTATCATGTTGCTTGGCCTCTCCTCCCGTCGGAGCAAGCTCGTGATCGAAATCGGGGACGTGCTCAGAAGTGCCTCTCGACTACCCTGACCTTGAAGCCTTACGTACCCGTCACCCGGCGTGGCGACTGTTGCGCTCGGACCACGCCTCCTTGGTAGCAAGCTTTCTCTATCGCGTGTTCGTCAAGCCAAACGTGCGTGTGATGCCGGCTGCCGGTCTGACCGGAGCATTGGAGGGCGAGCTGTTTGCCCTACGCGAGCGGCTAGGTTCAGATGCCTTCCCGAAAGGTGCTCTCGAATATCTGAACGATTGGGCGGCCCCCGAGAAGGGTTGGCTGCGCAAATTCTACGCCCAAGGCTCCGATGAGCCGCAGTTTGATCTGACGCCGCCTGCAGAAAAGGCCATCGCCTGGCTCGGCGCGCTCACCGAGCGTAACTTCATCGGCACCGAGTCACGCCTTTTGACTCTCTTCGAGCTGCTCAAACAGATGAGCGAAGGCAGCGAGGCGGACCCAGCCAAGCGGCTGGCCGAGTTGCACAAGCGGCGGGAAGAGATTGACGCGGAAATAGCCCGCGCAACTCGGGGGGATGTCGGACGACCAGGCGTGGCTCGAGAATCGCCGAATCATGGATATCCTGCGGGGCATCGAATCCAAAGCCCTGACGTTGCGCGAGTGCCCTCCTCCGGGGAATGTCACAAGTATCCCGGCGTCAGCCATCGACGTGGAATTGCCGATGGAACGGCCGCTCTACACCCCAGCATTGAAACCGTTGATTGCTCAAATCGACCTGAAGTCGGGGGATGAGGACGTGGACGCCGCCGCACTGTACTCCCAGGTGGTCGTCGATCGAGCGCGCGGTTGGCGCACCACGTCCGCCAGAATTTGCAGGCGCATTCACAAGTCACGCTGAGGGAGTTGACTGAGTCTCAACCCTTGCGCCACGGACTAGCGGAACCGGTGGCGTATCTGCAGCGCGGGAGCGAGGTCTTTAAGACCGTTGTGGACGAGGAAACTCCGGAGGTCATTGTCCGGGAAGCATCGGCCGCTGATGGCCTGCCGGTGCACAAAAACGCGCGGCTGCCGCGCATCATTTTCGTAAGGTGAGAATCAAAAAGGAGGCGGGACGAAGCATGCTCGACAGATTGTCTCAGGCTTTGCCGAATGCGCTGACTTCGACATCGCTCAATCGATCTTGTGTAACGCCGTACCCTTGTGCATGGCCACGTGGTCGCTCTTATCGCTCTGGATTTCGAAGTGCGGATCGTCCGCGGTGGCGTGATGTGTGTACCCCTTGTAGTCGGTGCTGGTGTGCACTTTGACGATCTTGCCGCTCACGTGGCCGGCTTGCCGAGTTCCAGCGCACGTGATCGCCGACTTTGAATTTGTTGGTCATGGGGCAAATTCCTCTAGCCGCTGGAGAATCAGGCAAGCCCGCGCGCAGAGACGTTGTCCACGGTGAACCCGGCACCAGCGTCTCGCCCCGCGCGGATGCATCGCTATTCCCGCCCTTCCACGCCTACGCCATAAACATGCACCATCTGGCCGCCGAGCCAACCTGATACGAAAAGAAGTACCACGCCGATGATCGAAAGCAACACCGGAGTGCTCATGGTCGTGCCCAGATCGGCGGGCTCGCCGGCGCGCAGCCAGATATTGATCGCATAGAGCACGACCACGGTGAGATTGATCGCCATGTGAGTCAGCGCGATCTTCTTGACCGGCGCAGCGCCTCCCTTGTAGTAGAGTAAGTCGATGAATCCCGGTACCGCCGCACAGAGCGCGCCGATGAGCCCGCCTACCATGCTATAAAATGCAACAGTCAACCAGGCGTCCCCTGAGGCGCCAGC
>Ga0134126_10000243_pt1 | contig 69991 bp, 55 predicted proteins | sample KB31752_FD_96881 | JGI IMG/M metagenome (GOLD analysis project Ga0134126, IMG submission 96881) | Terrestrial soil microbial communities with excess Nitrogen fertilizer from Kellogg Biological Station, Michigan, USA - KB3-175-2 | ecosystem: Environmental > Terrestrial > Soil > Unclassified ...
AGACATGATTGAAACCTCTTTCCAAGGCATCGCTCTACCTCCTCAGGAGGCCAAAGCTAAACCTTGATCGATCTGTAAACCATGTCTCCGAACACCCGTAAACTATCTGTTCAGTCTATACACTGGCGCGCGCAACCCTGGGCTGAAGGTAGCAAACGCCTTCGGCGTTTAATGCACGAGCCGTTGATTACTCAAGTATGTCATTGCCCTGCGGAAGGGGGTCGTAAACTCCGAAGTTCAAATCAACCACCCGCTACCGCAAGTGGTTCTGACTTCCACTCACAAGCCACCGCCCGATCATGCCACTCAACTCAATCACTCCCGGCAGTACAAAGATCGCCGCGACGGCGCCGAACAAGACGCCCGTGGTAAACCGCGTGAAGTGATTGTTCTGCCAAATGCCGAAGTACGTGAGACTGAAATCAACCGCCAGCGGCACAGCGGACGCAAAAAGCCAAATGATTCGTGGCGTATCTGTTCGGCGCAGTGAGCGAAAGAGCGGATAGCTCAACGTCGCCAAGGCGAATCCCGCGTACAGCCCGGTGCAGCGTGAGCAAACCGCGAACTGTTCACCGGCGAGATGAAAAGAACGTTCGGGAATTTGATGGCAGAGAAAACTGAAAGCTTGGTAGATCGCGGAACTGAAGGCGAGATGGTGGCTTGCTTGTGCCAGCGGCGCGGCGACAACCGCCGCCAGTATCATCATCGTGAACGAGGCGACCGTCGCCCAAACAAAGTACGCCGCGAATGGCTTGCCCTCAGATCGAGCAACTTCATTCGCGGCGCAACTCGAAACTTCCAAGGCCACAACTAGAACCTGATGACGGTATCGGGTCCGCCTTCGATGTGAATGCTGTCGACGAAGCGAATGTGTTTTGATTCGCTCGTCATCACCAGAGAGTGAGTGCGTTTGCCCGAACCGAAGAAGCGCACGCCGCGCATCAACGAACCGTCAGTGACGCCCGTCGCCGCGAAAATGATCTTTTTGCCGGGGGCGAGATCCTCAGTGTCGTAAACTTTGTTCGGATCGTTGATGCCCATAGATTTCAATCGTTCGAGGACTTCTTTCTCAGGTGGCACCTTGTCGCGATCGACGCCGAGGCGTTCAGGGTCCCACACGAGACGCGTCTGAATCTCGCCGTTCAAACATTTGATCGCAGCCGCAGTCAGCACGCCTTCGGGCGCGCCGCCGATGCCGATGCAGGCATGAATGTTGGTGCCGGCCACGGCGGCGGAAATGCCCGCAGAAAGGTCGCCATCAGAGATGAGCCGAATCCGAGCACCCGCTTCGCGCACGTCATTAATGATCTTCTTGTGACGCGGACGATCGAGAACGATGATCGTCAAGTCTTCGATATCGCGGCCCAAGCGGCGGGCGATATTCTTGAGATTGTCTTTAACCGGGGCATCGATATCGACCACGCCGCGCGACGACGGTCCCACCACGATCTTGTCCATGTAGATATCGGGCGCATGAAGCAGCCCGCCGCGTTCGGCCGCGGCCAGCACGGCAATCGCGTTATTTGCGCCCAGCGCGCAGAGGTTGGTTCCCTCCAAAGGATCGACGGCTATATCCACCTCGGGACATGACGCGGCCATTTCTTCGCCTACGCCAAACCCGCCGCCTACTTCCTCGCCGATATAAAGCATCGGCGCTTCATCGCGTTCGCCTTCACCGATGACCACGCGTCCGCGCATCGGCACGGTGTCCATAACTTCGCGCATGGCTTCGACGGCGACCTGATCGGAATACTTCCGGTCGCCCTGGCCCATGGTGCGCGCCGCGGCGATCGCCGCAGCCTCAGTCACACGTAGAAAATCTAAAGACAGTTCGCGTTCAGTTCTCAGTTCTGGCGCCATTTTTCTCCTGTGCGCATCGCTGCGAAATGATTTGGGGTAGGACTTAGAAAAGCGGCGTCATAGTATCAGAGGAGTAGTACGTGTCAGAAGCCCGCGCGTAAGCAGGGCTTCCTTCTGATATCGAATCGAATGGTTGGAAAAATGCGCCTTCCCTGGGGTTGGGCTTCTGTCACTCCGAGTTACGGAGCGCCCGCGCCGCGGGCTTCGTGAGGCTTCCACGGCGGCAGAGATTTGCGAGCCGGCTTTTCTTTCTTCAGTCCCAACGCCCAGTCCGCCTGCATCAGCGTATGAATGTCGCGCGTCCCTTCGTAGATGACCGCCGCCTTGCAGTTTCGCAGGTAACGTTCCACTGGATAGTCGTTCGAGTAGCCGTTCGCGCCGTGCACTTCGATGGCCATTGACGCGGCCTTTTCGCTGCGTACGGTCGCTTGCCACTTGGCAAGCGAAGTCGCGCGGCCGCTGGGCCGGCCTTCGTTCTTCAGCCAACCGGCACGCGCCCAAAGAAGATGCGACATCCAGTAATCGGCTTCCATCTCGGCAATTTTCTGTTTCACAAGTTGATGGTTGGCGATCTTCGTGCCGAACGTCTCGCGTTCCAGCGCGTAAGCGACCGACGCATCACGCGACGCGCGAATGACGCCGGTAGCGCCGGCGGCTACGGTGTATCTTCCCTGCTCAAGCGCGAACATCGCGATCTTGAACCCTTCGCCTTCTTCGCCCACCAGGTTTTCTTTGGGCACGCGGACATCCTGCAAGGAAAAATATCCGGTGTTGCCGGCGCGGATGCCGAGCTTGCCGTGAATCGTTCCCGAGGTAAATCCTTTCATGCCGCGCTCGACAATAAAACAGGACATGCCTGTGTGATCTCGTTTCTTTCTCTTCTCTTCATCGGTCCAGCAAAAGAAAAGAAAGTTGTCGGCGAAATCCGCCAGACTGATCCACATCTTCTCGCCATTCAGAATGTAGTCGTCGCCGTCACGCCGCGCGGTTGAGCGCGCGCCCACCACATCCGAACCAGCGCCCGGCTCAGTCAAACCATAGGTCGCCAGCTTCTCGCCTTTGGCCTGCGGGACTAAGTATTTTTGCTTTTGCTCTTCCGTGCCCCAGGCGTACAGCGTGAGCGAGTTCAAGCCCGTGTGCACCGACATTGCGACGCGCAGAGAAGTATCCACCGCTTCAAGTTCCTCGCAGACCAAACCCAGCGAGATGTAATCGAATCCAGCGCCGCCGTACTGTTCGGGAATGCACACGCCCAGCAGATTTAGCTCGGCCATCTTCTTGAAGATTTCGGGATGCGCTTGCTGTTTTTCGTCCCACTCTTTGATGAAGGGCGCGACTTCTTTCTGTGCGAACTCGCGCACGGTTTGGACCAGCGCCTGATGGTCATCGGTAAGTTGCAGTTCAATCATAACTCTCCACAGATTACACAGATTACGCAGATTTAGAAAACAAAACGGCGGTGTTGAAGGCTTCTCGTACCGAAGTTCAATAACAACCCCACTTTGTAGCGAGTAGCTTTCAAATAGTTAATCAATTGTGCTTCCTCACTGCCGCTCATGATAGCGAGCGCTTTCAGTTCAACGACTAATGAATCAAAGCAAAGAAGTCAGCATAGAAACTCGTTACTAGAGTTTGTCCCTTATAAGTTACCGGCAATTTCACCTCACGTCTAAAAGGGATTTTTCGTAAACCTAACTCAATTGCGAGCGCTCTTGATAAACCGATTCCAGAAAACCGCAAGCGAGTTGTTTGTGAACTTCAATCGCAGCACAGAGGATCACGTTCGAAAGATCTTTTCTTATCATATCTATGGGTTCAGTTCGGTTCTCCATTTGAAGCTTGTACTACATTTGTTAATCATCTCATGACTGCACTTGCATCTTTACTGGTTGACTTTTTTATCTGTGTAATCTGTGGACATCATCTTGTTTGCCGCTTCCTTCGCACCGGCTAGATCAGGCACCCGTCCATCCAACTGCATCTCGTAGACTGCTTTCGTAATCTCGCCCACCCGCGGGCCGGGCTGCATGCCCATCTCCAAAAGATGCCGGCCCAGTAAAATTGGCGCCGGCGCGCCGCCTTCCAGTTCGAGTTCGCGCACGCGTTCGCTGAACCATTCCTGCGCCTCGGCCGTGTACCAGTTTTCGCGTGGCACATTGCCGGCATTGCGTCCAAGCGAGTCTGCTTTCGCGACTCGATACAAGAGGTCCAAATCGACTTTTCGCGCCAAACGCCGAAACGCGCCCGGCGTTACTTCCAGACGCTTCTTAAAAAATTCGCCTGGCTTCAAATGGTCGCGCACAATCGCAATGACCTGCGCGCGCACGTCATAACCATCGAGCGTGTGCACGTTCAGTCGATCGAGGAACGATTCGGCAGGCTTTACTCCCGCTTCTTCGTGTTCGCGTGATCGGATGCGGCCTTCAATGAAAGCAGTAGTTGCAGGCTTCCCAAAATCATGGGCCAACGCGGCCAGCATCACTGTTACTTGCCTGGCGTAAGGCAGATCGTCGATCAGCTCGCGGGCGCGATCGACGGTCAAACGCGTGTGAATCCACACGTCCCCCTCCGGATGCCACTCAGGTTCCTGCGGCACGCCGATCAGCGCCTTCATCTCGGGAAACAATTGGTCAAGCACATTGAGCGCGTGCATGCACTCCAAACCGATCGACGGATGGCGAGCGCGCAGCAGAAGCTTTTCGATTTCTCCCCAAATCCTTTCCGCCGGGAGATCCGACAGGTCGATCGAGCGACAGAGCTCAACTGTGCCGGGTTCAATTTCAAATTCGAAGCGAGCGGCAAACTGCGCAGCGCGCAGCACCCGCAGACTGTCTTCGCCGAAGGTCTCGCGCGAAACGGCCTGCAAGACGCCACGGTTCAAGTCCCCCTGACCACCAAAAGCATCGATGATTTCGTCGGTCAGGGGATCCTGCAGGATTGCATTGATAGTGAAATCGCGACGACGAGTTGCTTCTTCGATCGTCATCGCGGGATCGCCTTCAACGAAAAAACCGCGATGCCCGCGGCCGGTCTTCCGTTCGCGGCGCGGCATTGAAACGTCGAGATTCGGGCCCAGTTTGTAAACCGTGAACGCTTCGCCGACGACATTGACCGGGCCGAACCGATCAAGTAGCTCACGAAGCCGCGCCGCCTGAATTCCATAAACTTCAAGGTCCCAGTCTTTCGGCTGCGCGCCCATCAACTGATCGCGCACACATCCACCTACGAGCAACGCGCGACCTCCGCCGGCACGCACGGCTTCAGCCAATTCAATAACCTGTTGCGGGATTTCAGCCACTCTGGAGTCAATGTCATGACTCCACACGGCAATGTCAAGATAGGAAGAGCTGACGACTAAAGTTTGCGTGCTAACGAACCATCAACCAGAGCAACGCTGGTCACGCGATCGCCCGTAATTTCCTCTGGCGGATGGCCCGCCGCAGATTCGAGAGCGAGGATCAGTAGCCGAGCCTGACTACGCAAACGTGGCAGACGCCAGCGAAAGATAAGAGCGCCCAAGACGCACACCACGCCCCCGGCGGCGACTGTCTTCGGCGCGCCCCAACGTCCGGCGAAGCTCCCGGCAAGTAACGCGCCGATGGGCGCCATGCCCATAAACATCATCGAATAAACCGCCATGACTCGGCCCCGCAATTCGTCCGGCACCATCATTTGTAGCAGCGTGTTTGATGACGCCATTTCGACCATCATCGAAAATCCCACCGGTATGAGCAACACAATCGACAAGAGAAACCAACGCGAGAGCGCAAACGCGATTAGCGCAATCCCAAAGCCGGCGGAAGAATAGGCAACCCAGGTTCCTAATCCGCGCCACCCACGCCGCACGGCGAGACTGAACGCGCCCAGAAAAGCGCCGAAGCCCGACGCGCCCATCAGAATTCCCAGGCCACTGGAGCCCCGATGCAGAATCTGATCGGCAAACACCGGCATCAACACCGCATAAGGCATCCCGGTGAGACTGACCAGCCCGAGCAAGAGCATCAGCGCTCGAACCGGCGGCGAGCCCGCGACGAATCGAAACCCTTCGGCGATGTCGGCGACAGCAGATTTTTTCGGCGCCACCCGCGCCAGCGGTGTGATGCGCATCATCACCAAGCCGCCAATCACGGCAATGTAGCTGACTCCATTCAGCAGAAAGCACCAGCCTTCGCCAATCGTCGCCACCAGGATGCCGGCGATCGCGGGTCCGACGATACGCGCGCCGTTCACCATCGACGAGTTCAGCGCGATCGCGTTTGTAAGGTCATCCTTTCCCACCATCTCAACGACGAAAGCCTGTCGCGCCGGAATGTCAAAAGCGTTTACCAGACCGAGCAGGGCCGCCAGGACAAAAACGTGAATGACTTGCACGCGATGTGTCAGCGTCAATGCCGCGAGCATGAAGGCAAGTATCATTGCCGCCGTCTGGGTGGCGACGAGAATGCGGTGTCGGTTGCGGCGATCTGCCACGGCGCCGCCGATCGGCGCGAGCAGAAACACGGGAATCTGGCTGCAGAATCCCACCATGCCCAGCAGCGTTGCTGATCCGGTTAACCGGTAGACCAACCAGGACTGAGCGACCGACTGCATCCATGTCCCAGTAAGCGAAATCAGTTGGCCGCCAAAGAAGAGCTGAAAATTTCGATGTCGCAACGAACGCCAGATAGACGCCGGCGCATGCTCCGCCGGTGAAATCGCAGACGAATTCACTGCTGTGCTGGCATCGGTCTTCATCGCCACAGGTCTGAACTTAGATTTTCAGGAGGGAACAAAAACTATAACACAGCGAACGAGATCAGATTATGCGTCGTCGTCTTCAAACATAACTTGCAACCCTCGCGTCGACGGAATGCAACTGATGATCTGCACGCGTTCAACCTTCGTCATCTCGCTCCCGGCCGCGTGCCAAACCTTCACCAAGAAAGTCCGCGTTTCGCCGTGAATGGCAAAGCTCGAGCCGTCGTTCATCACCGCCACCGGCTCAGCCGTCGTGCCCGATCGCAAGGCGTTGAGTAGCTCGGGAATGAAAGGTTTGAATTTTTCGAACTGCACCAACACAGCATTGTCCAAAACTTCAGCCGGTGGCAGTTCGACAGGGTCGGGTGATTCCAGTAGCAGACGACTTTCGGTTTGGTGATCTTTTTTCTTCAGGATCGGCATTGCAGGATATCAAACCATATCGCGAACGTACGCTCAACGCAGGACCCCAGCATGAGGTCAGTACCAGGAGCGGAAGCGACTGGGTCGCCGGATTCTTCATGCGTCAACGCTGAACCCGGTCGCTACCGCTCTCGGTACTGACTCTTCCTTCGGCAGCTCAGGATTCCCACATTGCGCCAGAGATTGACCAATACTAAAGTCTGTCGCGCATATGGTTCGCGAGATTCTCTTTAATCAAATCTTCCAACCTGAGCACGACGCGCGGATCGCGATACTCTTCGAACAGCGCGAAATCACATATGAAGAGTTACGGCTGCTCACGATCAATACCGCAGAAAAACTGAATGCCCTGAACATTGCGCCCGGCGATCGGGTAGCAATCCTTCTCAACGATTCACCAGAGTTTATCGCATCGTTCCTCGCAATCATTTCACTCGGCGCGATCGCAGTGCCGATAAATATGGCGCTGCGAAAGCCCGAGCAACTTTCGATTCTGAAAGACTGCGGCGCGTCCGTGGCGCTGATTGAAATGCAGGCGGCGGAGGGCCTCGCTGCTGAATTGCCGGATGCGCACGGCGATCTAAAGCAAATGCTGGTCGTCGATCGCGGCGCTGACTGGACGCTGGCGGTACCGTCGGGGGTGAATGTGCAGCCGCTTGATTGGGCTGAACAGCGCTCGCTGGGCGAATTTCCGTTGCCTGGGGCGGTGGAAGCCGCCGCGTTCATTCTTTACACCTCCGGCAGCACCGGTGAACCGAAAGGTGCGGTGCACAGCAAGGCGGACATCTTTTACACAAACGAGACGTATTGCCGCGAGGTACTTTCTCTCCGCGAAGGTGATCGACTGTTCTCATCTTCGCGCCTGCCGTTCGCCTACGGGCTCGGCAACGCATTTACATTTCCGCTCCTCAATGGATTCACCACGGTTCTCTGTCGTGAGAAGCCAACGGCGGAAGTCGTTGCGCATGTTATCCGCACGTATCGACCAACGATCTTCTTTGGCGTGCCCGTGGTTTACCGCATGTTGCTGGAGTATCACCGGGCAGGCGTTAGAGTGAGCAAAGTGTCAGAACCGCGAGCGGTAGCGACCGGATCCCGCGAGATTACTTCGATTGAGTCACGGGCTGAGATTGAAAACGGAGACGCCCGCTCTGATCCGGTCGCTACCGCTCGCGGTTCTGACACGGTTGGTACGCTGAACACGAGTAGTCTCCGTTTGTGCATATCCGCGGGAGAGGCATTGCCGGCGCAACTTGGCGAAGCTTGGCAGAAGACTTTTGGGGTTGACGTGCTCGATGGGATCGGCTCGACTGAGATGCTGCACATGTTTATCTCGAATCATGAAGGCGAAGTGCGCTACGGCAGCAGCGGCAGGCTCTTGCACGGATACGAGGCGAAACTTGTAGATCACGACGAGCAACCGGTGGCGCGCGGCACTGAAGGAAATCTTTGGATTCGGGGGGCGAGCGCAGCCAGCCATTATTGGCAGCGGCCGGAAACGTCAGCTCAAACATTTGTCGATGGCTGGGTGCGCACAGGCGATTTGTATCGACAAGACAATGAGAGCTTTTGGTGGCACATGGGCCGCAGCGATGACTGCTTCAAACCGACGGGCCAGTGGGTGTCCCCGGTAGAAGTGGAAGGCGTGCTCGTAAAATGCGAGAAGATTCGCGCGGCGGCAGTCGTCGAAGGCTTCGACAACAATGGTCTGTCATGCGTCTGCGCGTTCGTCGTGCGTGCGAGCGATAAAGAGGAGGACGAATCAATCGAGCAAGCGCTGCGCTCGAGTTGCGACAGTGCGCTACCACGATTCAAACGACCGCGGCGTTACATCTTCGTTTCGGAATTGCCGTACACTGCCACAGGAAAGGTTCAGCGGTTTAAATTGCGAGAACAACTCAGAAGTCCAAAGTCCGAGGTCCAAAGTCCAACGTCTTAGTTTTGCGGATGTTGACTTTGGACATTCGACTTTAGACATTCGACTTTAGACATTGGACATCGGACATAGTTATGGAAAAGAGTCTTCAGGAAACCTACGCACCCCAAATGGCTTGTTTCGGCTGTGGCCCGGCGAACGAGAAAGGTCTGCATATTCGGAGCTTTCCAGAGGGCGATGAAGTCGTCGCGACCTTTGACCCGGAAACTTACCAGGAGGCGTTTCCGGGAATGCTTAGCGGCGGAATTATCGGGACGCTGCTCGACTGTCACTGCAATTGGACAGCGGCGTATCACTTGATGAAGCAAGCCGGCGCGGATCACCCACCGTGTACCGTGACCGCTGACTACGCGATCAAACTGCTGCGGCCCACGCCCACCGACAAGCGAATCGAATTGCGCGCTCGCGTGGTGGAAGCAAAAGAAGATCGCGCGATCGTCGAAGGCGAGTTGATCGCGCACGACAAAGTGACGGCGACGTGTCTCGGAACTTTTGTGGCGGTAAAGCCGGGACATCCAGCCTATCATCGCTGGTAACATGCCAATCACTACCATTTTCTTCGATATCGGTGGGGTCCTGTTAACCGATGGCTGGGGCCATTCCTCGCGCCAGGCGGCCGCCGAAAAGTTCGGCGTCGACTGGGAAGAATATTCCGAACGCCACGAAAAAGTCGCGCACGCGATTGAAACGAATCGTTTGTCGCTGGAAGCCTATCTGACGCGAACGATTTTCTACCGCGCCCGTTCGTTCACTCGGGAAGAGTTTCGCGAATTCATCTTCGCGCAATCACAACCCCATACCGAGACGATGGAACTTGCCAGGCTCTTGGCCACTTCGCAAAAGTATTTCATGGCGACTATTAACAACGAGATTTTCGAGTTGAATGTCTATCGACTGCAGACGTTCGCTTTGCGAAACATCTTCCCTGTTTTTTTCAGCTCGTGCTTTCTCGGGATTCGCAAACCGGACGAAGCAATCTATCGACTGGCATTGCAGGTCACGCAACGCGAAGCCGCCGAATGCCTCTTCATCGATGACCGCGAAGTAAACCTGGAGTGCCCGCGAGAGATGGGTGTGCAAACGATCCTTTATGAGAGCGCGTCCCAGCTGCAGGACGCGCTGAAGCAGCAGGGCGTTGAGATTTCAGCTTGACGCAATCTTTGTTTTGTTCCCAGCCCTATCGACAGCTACGTAAACGACTTCGGCTTCAGTCACCCGCGCTTTCTCGCCGGGTTCGCCGTAACGCTCGGCTTCGACGACCACGCGAGTCGTGATTGAAGTGGTGCCAATTTTCGCTGTCTCTGAATAGAAGCTCACCAGATCTCCAACGAAAACCGGCTGGTGAAAAATCACTTCGCGCATCGCGACGGTGACGAAACGATCCATTCCCGTGCGGCGATGCGCCTCGATGGCGCCGGCCATGTCGATGTAGCTGAGAATTACGCCGCCGAAGATGGTGCCCTGCGAGTTCGTGTCGCGCGGCAGCATAGTGATGCGAATTGCGGGATCTGCATTCATGTCGTGATAGTAAATCGTGAACTGTGAATCGTAAATGGATGGAGAGGAGCTTGACTCTCATTCACGCTTCGCTTTTAGCGAGGTGGTTGCCTCTGGCGGATTCGCCTGAGCCGTTTAAACGGCAATGACATACTTGAGTAATCAACGGCTCGTGCATTAAACGCCGAAGGCGTTTGCTACCCCCAGCCCAGGGTTGACGCGCGCTAGCGCGGCTACCCTGGGTAATGAGTCAACACGGCAGGGCAACCCTGAAAGGGTTGCGGAACCCTGCAGGCACACCGGTGTTGAATTGGGATTCACAAAATTTGAACCTTTCGGGGCAAACCTATTTCGCAACCCTTTCAGGGTTGGGACCTGTTTTGTCTCGATTACCCAGGGTAGCCGCGCTGGCGCGCATCAACCCTGGGCTGGAGGTGGTGAACGCCTTCGGCGTTCATGTTCGCGACGCTCAACACTTCCTGAACACTCAAGTATGTCATTGCCGTTTCAACGGCTTACTCTGCGAAACCGTTAAAACGGTCGACCGAGAATAACGCTCAGCTTACCCTCTCGGTTAAGCGAGTCTTGAATGAGAACAGGGATCGGAATTCAATTCCTGACCCAGGAACAAACAGAACCTCTGACTTGTCTAAGCCACAAAATCGGACGAAAGAAGGTCTCTACTCATGTTCCAGTTACTTGATCTGATTCTAGCGTCGATGGGCGCGTTCATAGTGTCAGCGTTAAGAGATACAGTTTATGCGGCGATGATCGTGGCGGAGTGTGACGAATGCGGCTTCAACGATTTGGGCAAGCTGCTCTTTGGCGGTTTGATTGTGGCCGTTCTTATTGGGGTTGGAGGCTCTTTGCTGTGGCGGCGAATGAAAGAGAAGAACGCGAACACGTCAGAGTTCGTTTCCATTAAAGCAAACGACCATCAGTGATGAGTGTCAGAAGCCCGACCGTTAGGGAGGGCAATGAGAGGAGTTCAGAGCGGCTTTGCCTCAAAAGTAATCGCTCGGACGAATTGGGACCAAGACGTGCCGTAGGCAAAGAATGTTTATAGCAAGTGCACGGCCTTTTGCGGAGATGAGAAGAGATAATCGCGGCACTATAAATATCTCGCCGCTCTGCGGCGATGATTCAGTTCACATCCTCTGAGATTCATCGAAGGACTTTCGAGGCAAAGCCATTCAGAACTTTGCATTGCACGAGTTGCCCTCCCTTACGGTCGGGCTTCTGGCACTAGGATACACTCGCACTAGGATACAAATGGGTACCAGGGGGTGTTGCGGAAGATCCAGAAAAAGATCATCAGCACCAGCCACGACCATAAGTAGAACGAGGGAATGAACAACCGGCGCTGCGGCCGCCCGCTGATCGCGCTCTTCGTATAGCCGAGAAAACCGTAAACAATAAACGGCAGAGTCAACATGAACAGCGGATTCAACTTGAATGCGGCCACCGGATGCAGGTGCAGCAGTTGATAGCAGGCGCGCGTGGAGCCGCAACCGGGACACTGCATTCCCGTCAACAGCCGAAACGGACACTTGGGAAAAAACTGGTTGGACGGACTGGCGGGATTGAAGAAGAAGAGAAATCCTGCGATGGCCAAGAGACCCAGCCATACGCCCCCGGTGATCATCAACTGGCGCGCGCGGTCGTATGCGACCGGAACAAAATAAAAGCCTCTCATGATCGGAAAAACCGCAGCGAGATGTGGGTCAGTCGCTGCGGCCTCATTTTACCGAAAGAAAAAGTTCAGACGAAACCTCAGAACCAACCCCGCTTGTTCTGAATGTAAGTGCGCACAAATTCCTCATCGGATTTCGTCAGATAAATAATGCCTTCAATGATGCCGATGATGCCGCCAATCCCGAAGCACAATCCTAAAATCAGTTGAATGATTCCTTCGTTGGTGTACCCCAGAATGAACTTGTGAACGCCAAACGCACCGACGACGATTCCGCAGATGCCGGCGACAAGTTTCTTGTCGGCGCCCAATGCTTTCCAGTCCTGGACCGCGCCGTACGCGGGCGGGGGTTGGATCGGTTGATAGCCGCCAATCTGTGGCAGGGCTACGCCGCATTGGGAACAGTTCTGCGCAAAGTCTTCGTTTTGCGCTCCGCATTTAGTACAAAATACCGCCATAACTTTTACTCACAATGTGAACCGGAGAATCCTGCGTACTCGCAGGCTTCTCCGGTTCGAATTACATTTTTAAGCATTTGCCAACAAACCAGCAATCAGCATCACAAGAGCATGCTTGTGCGACCAATGACCGGCGTGCTCCGCGCGATTAGGTGTTGCCGATCGCGCTTAAGCCAACGCCCAGTATCAGCATGATCACGTAACAGAGGATGCCGAGCAATCCCAGTCCAATCGCGATAAAGCTGAACATCTTGGCTTTCTTCGAAGCGTCCTGGGCGCCTGCGATGTCACCCGCGGCCACTTTGCCGTTAACCTGAGTAGCGAAAATAATCGCCGGGATTGCCAGCGGCCAGCAACAAAAAATCGAAATGATTGCCGGCACTAGATAGTTTGGAACAGTGGCCGAACCGCCTGCAGGCGGTGGCGGCGGAGTCCAGTTTTGCGACATGTTTTAGTCTCTCCTGTGATTTGGTTTCTGAATTACGAAGTTTGGAAAACTGATGAGAGCTGACAAACCCTTTGCGCTTGGGGTAGACATTTTCTGAATGATGGCGACGAAACGCGCAGCATAACTAACAAAAGAGGCGCACCATTGTCAATCTAAATTGGCCTAAGACGCTTTAAAAACCGGATCGTAGAATCCCTGTGTTAGGCGAATGTGTCAGAAGCCCGACCGTTAGGGAGGGCAACTATCGCAGCCGCACAACAATGAGCTGGTTGGGCCTTGCCCTCCCTCACGGTCGGGCTTCTGACACGATTGACTGCGCAACAAAGGATGGGTGATAGTCTCAGCCGAATTAATCGGGACGAAGTTCGATGAAACAGATTCTTCAAAACGCCAAGACGGGCGCAGTGGCGGTGACGAATGTACCAGCGCCCGTCGCGCAACCCGGCTTTGTGGTAGTGCGCACCGCGGCTTCACTGATTAGCGCGGGAACGGAAAGACTTACGGTCGAGGCGGGTCAGAAGAATCTCGTGAGCCGCGCGCTTGAACAACCGGCGCTGGTCAGGAAAGTCCTGGACAAAGCCAAGAGCGAAGGCGTAGTCGCCACCTTTGACGCGGTCCGGTCCAAGTTGGGATCTTTGACAGCGCTCGGTTACAGCGCCGCGGGCACGATCGCCGCAGTGGGCGAAGGCGTGACGGAGTTGCGCGTGGGCGATCGCGTGGCCTGCGCCGGAGTCGGTTACGCATCCCATGCTGAAGTCCTCTCGGTCCCAAAAAACCTTTGTGTGCGGATCCCCGACGATGTCAGTTTCGAGCACGCGGCGTTCGGCACCGTCGGCGCCATCGCGCTGCAGGGTGTCCGTCTCGCTGAACCTACGCTCGGTGAATCGGTCGCCGTAATTGGGTTGGGTTTGATTGGACAGTTGGCAGTGCAGTTATTGACGGCGAATGGTTGCCGCGTGTTTGGGATCGATCTGGATCAGCAAAAGATTGAATTGGCAAAGCAGCTGGGCGCTGACGATGGCTGCAATTCGGATGAAGGTGCCAAGGCGCGGGTCCTTGCATGGTCTCGGGGCCGTGGCGCGGATGCTGTTTTGATTACCGCGGCGACTTCATCGAATGAGCCGGTGGAACTCGCCGGCGAGATCTCACGTGCGAAAGGGCGTGTTATTGTGGTCGGCGCCGTCGGTCTTAATCTTCCGCGCAAGCCTTACTACGATCGCGAACTAACCTTCCGCATTTCCATGTCGTACGGCCCGGGCCGCTACGATCGCAACTACGAGGAACGCGGGCACGATTATCCATTTAGCTATGTTCGCTGGACCGAAGGCAGAAACATCGAAGCCTTTCTCGATCTTGTTTCATCCGGCCGCATCAAGATCGATCCACTGATCACGCACCGGTTCAAAATCGAAGATGGCGAAGACGCGTATGAGTTGATTACCGGAGACCAACCGTACCTGGGCGTGCTGCTGCAATACGACACGACCCGGCAACTCGAACCGCGCATCGAGTTGCCGCAGAAAACACGCACGGCGGCTGCCGCCAAGACTGTGCGATTAGGCGTGATTGGTGCGGGCGATTATGCGAAATCGATGCTGCTGCCGAATTTCAAGGCGGCGGGCGCTGAGTTTCAATCAATTGCGACCGCGTCAGGAGTGACGGCCCGCGCCGTTGCCGAGCAACATGGATTTCGCTTTTGTGCATCGGGCGGCGCGGAAGTTATTAACGATGCCGAGGTCAATCTCGTGATGATTGCCACGCGGCCCGCAACTCACGGGGAGTTGGCCACCGCCGCTTTGCTTGCCGGGAAAAATGTTTTCGTGGAGAAACCGCTCGCCTTGAACGACGACGAATTAGAGCGGGTGATGCAGGCAGCAGCAGCCTCGGGCAAACCATTGATGGTTGGCTTCAATCGTCGTTTCGCGCCGCTGGCGGGCGCGGCCAGAGACTTCTTTACAGATCGCCAGTTGCCGCTCTCGATCAACTATCGCGTGAACGCAGGCCGTATTTCGCCTAACCATTGGGTGCAGGATCCGAGCGAGGGAGGCCGCATCATTGGCGAGGTCTGTCACTTCATCGACCTGATTCATTTTCTTACCGGCTCGCTGACCACCCGCGTTTTCGCCGAGGCCGTGGCGAACCGCAACTCGGAAACGACAAACGAAGATTCAGTTTTCGTGACCTTGCGTTTGGCCGACGGCTCCAATGCTTCGATTGCTTATTTGGCCGAAGGCGATAAAGCGCTGCCGAAAGAGCGCATTGAAATCTTCGGCGGCGGTAAGTCTTTTGTGCTCGACGATTTTCGCAGCGGTACCGCGTATGAAAACGGTCGCGAGAAGACCACGAAATTGCGCGAACAGGACAAGGGCCAGCGCGATGAAGTCCGAACTGTGATGTCGGTCGTGCTTGACGGTAAGCCCGCGGCAATCTCGCTTGCGGACCTAAAGACAACGACTCGCGCAACCTTTCGGATTCGCGAGTCGCTGCAAACAGGCTTGCCTGTCGAAGTTTAAGATTACGGCTGCGCTAGTCTTGCCCGCATCGCCGCCATTGCCAGCTCCCGGGCTCGCGGCAGAACATCCACCGCTTTAGCAACCTGATTGTCCTGACGAATCAGGACCTGTGATGACGTGGTGATGCCGTAGGCAGCCATCGCCAGGTTGTAACGCAACTGCGTCTCAATGAAAGAACGGTTCTTATCGACCTGCGACAGGAGCGGCTTCCAATTATTGTCCTTCGCCACATAGTCGCGGAAGCTCAGGAATAATTGTTCATTAGGTGGAAAGTCTCTTTCGTCAATTACGTGGCCATAGACGATTGGTTTGTCCGCGCGATAGCTATCGAATCCTGGCACGCGTCCGTTAGCGAGATCACGCGCGAAAAAGAAGATTGGACTTCGCAGACGACCCTGCGCAGTCGTCAGCGTTTCGGCATTGATCATTTCATCAGGCGTAATACCGCCGCCGCCGTAAACAGTGCGGCCGGTATCCGTGCGGCTCGCGGGGCCGTTCGGTTTTGGCGTGGTGTTCTCGCGCAGGGTGCCGCCGCGATAGATGTAGTTATAGAAGCTGCCGTCGGAATAATCTCGCTGAATCAGCCGGCCCGAAGGTGTGTAGTAATAAGCCGAAGTCAAAGTAAGTCCCGCACAACCACGGAAACAGTTGTCGGGAAGGCGCATGATGCTTTGCACCAGTCCTTTGCCGAAACTCGTCTGACCGACGATCAGGCCGCGATCATGATCCTGGATAGCTCCGGCAACGATTTCAGAAGCTGAAGCCGTGAACTCATTAACGAGAATGACGAGCGGCACGCGATCCGGATCGGTGCGCGTGGACGTATAAATCCGATCCGTCATTCCACTGCGGCCCTTCTGGCTCATGATCACCTGGCCTGCCGGCAGGAACGTCCGCGCCACCAGAATCGCTTGATCGAGCAAGCCTCCGGGATTGTTCCGCAAATCCAGCACCAGCGAAGTCATCCCGTGCTCGTGCAGACTTTCCAATGCCAGGTCAAGACCTTCTGCGGTGTCGGCGTTGAAGCCGCGCGTCATGTCGATGTATCCGACTCCGGGTCGCAGAAAGTAAAAATCCGGCACTGAGGGCTGCGGCACTTTGTTGCGAATGATTTCGACGTTCTCAACTTTTCCAGTCGCGGCGCGCGTCAACGTCAACGTCACGTGCGTATCGCGCGGGCCGCGGATTTTGTCGCGGACTTCCGCTGAACTCTTGCCGTGCATCGACACGTTATCAACCGCATCGATGCGATCGCCATAACGCAATCCTGCTTTCCAGGCCGGCGAGTCTTCGAACGTCGCCGTGACGTAAGTGTCGACAGAATCTCCCTTGGGATAGTTCAGGATCGAAGCGCCGATGCCGAAGTATTCGCTGCGCTGATCGTTCAGCATGTCCTCAAATTCTTCACGGTCGAAGTAATTCGAGTGGGGATCGAGCGATCTCAACATGCCGGTGATCGACGACTTATACACGTCGTTGTAATCGATCTTGTTACCGTCGATGTAGTTCTGCTGAATGACTGACAGCGCCTCTTGAAAGTCCTGAGTGATGGCAGCTGGAGTAACCACCGCGCCGTGCACACGCGCGCGGCGCGTGGCCGCCGGCGGAGCATCAGATCGCCCTGTGGTCGTCTTGCCCGAACTGCTGGAGTCGCGTTTTGGCTGTTGGGCCAGAACGAAACCGGGAACGATTAATGCGAAAAGGATTAGCGCGACCAGCGCCAGAGAAATCTTGTTCTTCACTGAGACCTCACTAATGTGTTAACGAAGCGAGATTAAAGCCGGGGAGCCCTTCCAACGCGAACAGGCGACGTGCTCGTCAGCAATCTTAACGGATGCGAGAGAGCCGAGCAAGGTTGCGTTTCGAAAAACGGTCTTTGTATTTTGGTCTTTGTACTTTGCCCGTTCTCCACACTCGACGCGTCGGCTCAGGGTTTCGGGGAATGGAAAGCCAAAGACCAAAGTCCCAAGGACAAAGACCGGCTTTTCTTAGGCTGAATGCGTCAAGGCCGTCCGCATCGCCGCAGCCGACTGCCAGCGGTGCGCCGGTTCTTTGGCCAGGGCGCGTTCGATAACTTCGGCCACGCGTTCCGGAACCTCGGGCGCCCGCCGGCGCAAAGGAATAATTTGTCCCTCAAAAATTGCGCGCACAGTGGCGGCCATGTCGCCCGCAGGCCCGATATCCAGCGCGGTATCGCCTGCCAGCAAGCTGTAGGCGGTCATGCCAATTGCGTAGATGTCCGACGTGGGCTTTACGTTACGGAAATCCTTAATCTGTTCCGGCGGCATATACGCAAAAGTGCCGGCCATATCACCGGCCATAGTGATCCCGCTCATGCCGGATTGAGTGAAGCTCTTGGCCAGACCAAAATCGGTAAGCTTCGCGACATAATTCGGCGCTGAGCCGGACAGAAGGATGTTTGATTCCTTGATGTCGCGATGGATGTAGCCCTTGTCGTGGGCATAAGCGAGCGCGTCGAGCGATTGCGTGATCACACTAATCGCTTCCTGGTAAGGCAGGCGCCCACCATGCGAGTCCGCGAGCCGGGCGGCGTCGGAACCTTCAACAAACTCGGTAACCAGATAAACTGCGCCGTTATGAGTGCCGCTCTCGAGATAGTGCACGATGTTCGGATGATCGAGCGCGGCGGCGACTTCAATTTCGCGCATGAAGCGACGAACTGCTTGATCGGTGACGGCGACTTCAGGCAGCAGCGTCTTGATGGCCACCGCCCGTCCGGTCTTCTCGGAACGCGCGAGCATCACACATCCCATGCCGCCGCGTCCCAGCAGCTTGATCATTTCGTAACCCGGAATCGGCTGCGGCTGTCGCTTCAGTTCTTCGCGACACTCCTCGCAGATGAAAGTCATCGGCTCGTTCGTGGCTGAGCCTTCCACGCATTCACGCCGGCCGCAGTTGGCGCACTCAATAGTGATCTCAAATGGCTTAGTGAGTGTCGGCGCTTCAGCTTCGCTCTGTCGCTGTTCGACCTGCACGTCGACTTCGAGCACGGTTTGCCCGCCCTGAACGCGGTCGCCGCTCTTCAAGAAAGTTTCCTGGACACGCTGGCCATTGACGTAAGTTCCGTTGGTCGAACCCAGGTCGCGCAGAAAACAACGCGGCGGCGCAATCTCCAGCAGACAATGATGCCGCGAAAAGAAACGATCTTCGGGAAGATAGAGGTGGGCGTTTTCGCTACGGCCGATCAGAAATGTGTCGTGCTGATCGAAAACGAACTCCTGCCCGTGGTAAGGACCGGCCAGGACTCGCAATGTCACACGCATGGGCAGCAGATCATCTACTAATTTCCAAATCGTCGAAAGCCACTTCGGTGGTGTCGCTCGAGTACAGACCGACGCGGCCGTTTTGCAGATTATCTGTATCGGTAATGGAAGTCACGAACTGGCCATTGACGTAGAAATCGAGTTTGCGATCGCGAATCCTGACCTCGAGCTGATTTGGCGTGGTGCCCGTGCGAATCGTACTCGACGGCGTCCAGTTAACAAGCTTGGTCTCGCTGCTCGCTTTGTGTTGGACGATCGCATATTGCGGGTTGTCGCTGTTCTTAATGAGAAAACCGATGTCCTGAAATGTCGTGTCGGTTTTTTGTCCGTGCACCAACAATCCGTATCCGCTGTTCGGCGCCTCGCCATCGACACTGCGCAAGGTGATGCGCACCGTCGAATTCTCGTCGTAATAATCTTTGCGGTCCGGCGCGTACAGAACAATGTAGCCGGTCTTGGTCGAGTGCATATGGAACTCGTCGTCATCGTACCAACTGCGTCCGTACTGTGAAGAGCCCGCGTACCAGTTTTCAGTTGAAAAATCGTCGTTGTAAGACGACAGCGTCGAGCGCGTGTTCGCGTTTGTATTCGCATTGGCGTTGCGATTGGCCCGCGCGTTCGCATTCGAGTTGCTGTTAGTGTTCGCGTTGTTGTTGTTGCCACTCATGCTGGCAAGGGCTATCAACAGGATCAATCCTCCGATGCCGAGAAAAACCAGCACCGCGCCAATGCCCAGAATCCACGGCCAGACGCTGCGTTTTTGCGGAGCGATAGGCGGCATGGGCGACCACTGCGGCGGCGGGCTCGAAGGCGGCGGCATCTGTCCCGGACCATACGCAATCGTCGGCTGCGGCGTCGTCTCACGCGGCTGCGGATATTGAATGGTCGCACTCGGATCGCCTGATGACGGCGCGCCGGCGCTCACCAGGGGCGAGCCATCATCGAGACAAAAACTGAGTGCCTCGTCGGTATAGGTACGATTACATTGCGGGCAGCGCTTCATTCTCAGGCCTCGATTCGTGATTGGTGCTGCGGGTCAACGCCGAATAGGGGACGGTGAATCGCGCGGCCAGTCTATACGAGAAGATGAAAAACGCTCAAGGGGAGTTCCCTCTTCCATTGGAGAGCGTTGGGGAGCGGCCAATCACAACGTGCGGCCGCAGCGTCCGCAGAACTTTGTGCCGGAAGGGTAAGTCACAGCGCATCCAGAGCACAGCACCTCGACAGGTCGCGGCGCTGACCACGCGATTTCTGAGCCGCCGAGCGAGGCGCCGCAGCGGCCACAGAACTTTGTTCCGGCGGGTTGGTTCGCGCCGCAGCGTGTGCAGCGAAGGCCGCTGCTTTGCGGAGACATCGGTGGTTTGTTTAGGCTCGGACTTGGCGTGATTCGCAATGAAGGCGTCGGCGTTGAGTGGATGTCGCCGGAAGTCACTGCGTCGAATGTGGTGTTGCCGCAGCGTCCGCAAAATTTGGCGCCGGCAGCGAACCGCGAACCACACTTTGTGCAGGCAACAATTGCCGGAGGCGTGATCGCAACGCCGGATACACTGCCGAGGCTGCCGCCTTTCGATGGACTTAAGCCGCTGGTTGCTCCGGACTTGAATTGCGCCTGGATGATCTGTTCCTCGGCATCAGAACGCACTTCAATCACGCGCTCATCGTCCCTGTCGCCTGGGTTGGCTATGCGCAAGACATGCTGGCCGGGCGGAATCGAACTCAGAATCAATCGGCCGGAGCGTCCGATGCTGCCGTGTCGCTCATCATCAACGTAGACTTCCGCGCCGGCCGGGGCCATGACGACGACGCGGCTCTCGCCTTCTTCTTCTTCGCGAATCGATGCACCGCCGACGGCTTGATCGAATTCGTGAAACCATTCGGCGACACTCGCTGGCCGCGAGTCAGCTTCCTTCGCCAGCGCATGCATTACGGCTCTTTCGACGGGCGCAGGAATATCGGAACGCAGAGTATTCAAGGCGGGAGTTTCCTGCGTCAGCTTCTGCGCAAAGATTTGCATGATCTCGCCCGTGAAGGGCGGTCGACCGCCGAGCATGTGATAGGCGATCGCCCCCAGCGCGTAAACATCCGCGCGCGCATCCAGCGCCGCTCCCGCCTGCATTTGCTCCGGCGCCATGTATTCCGGCGTGCCGAGAATCCCGCGCGAAGCCGGTCCTGAACCTGACGTAAGTCCGGCGAGACTCTGATTGATAATCTTGGCCAAACCAAAGTCTCCTACCTTGACGATGTCATCGCCGGCGAGCATGGTGCCGTCCTTCTTTTTGCGTTGGACGATGAAGATGTTCGCCGGCTTCAAATCGCGATGCAGGATGCCTTCGTCGTGGGCGGCTTCGACACCCGCGCAAGTCTGCCGCAAAAGTGTCAGCGCGCGTTGCACCGGAATAGTTCCCTCGCGGCGCAGCAATTGATAAAGCGACTCGCCTTCGACGTATTCCATGACGAGAAAGAAAACCCCTTCATCGCTCTTCCCAAAGTCAGTCACGCCGATTACGTTGGGATGCTGCACCGAGGCCGCAGTGCGCGCTTCGCGCTCGAAACGCGCGATGGCTTCGCCTTCCTGCAAGTCTTCATCGGAAAGAACGTCCGGCCGGATCGTCTTCACCGCGACGCGGCGCGTTACCAGATTCTCGTCACGAGCCAGATAGACCTGGCCCATCGCGCCGCGACCCAGACGCTTATCAAGCCGGTAGCGACCACTCAACAGAGTCGTGCCCGGCAGAGTGTGCTTGGTTTTCGATTGATCGTCAGGACAGACGAGAATTTCGTCGTCGTAACAGCGTTCGCAGCGGGGACATTCGTGCATCGGAGGGTGTTTCGGTCTGCGTACAGAGTTGCAGTCGAAGGATAAGTCTTCGCCGATGAGCGGGTCAATTAGGAATTTGACTGGAGCGCAAGCCTCCTCGCTTGCTCTTTGCCCTGTGAAGCACGCAAGCGAGACGCTTGCGCTCCAGTCCACGGCAACAAGATATAGCGGCTGGGACCTCGTTGATCTACTGCAAAGTGGGGCAAAATTAATTGTCTTTACTTGGTGGGCCAACTGGCTTCATAATTTCGGCCCCTCGCGAAGATAAAGGAGGGCTGGGCTACATAGGAGCTCAGAAAATGCGGGCGCGATGCCCGCGTTTGTGTCTTAGTGGCATAGACTTCAGTCTGTAATTCTTCATGCGTTAGTGAAGCACAGACTAAAGTCTATACTACCCGGAGGATCCCGATGCGCTCGATTTGGAAAGGTCACATTCGATTTCTGCTCGTCGCAATTCCGATTCGCGTCTATAACGCGTTGGAAGCATCAGAGCGAATTCAGTTCAACCAACTACACCGGGACGACTTTGGCCCGGTCGGCTATGACAAGCGCTGCAAGAAGTGCGGTCAGATCGTCACGAACGATCAAATCACCAAGGGCTACCAATACGAACCCGATCGTTATGCGATCGTCGAGCCGGAAGAGATCGCCAAAATAAAAATCAAGACCACGCGCGCCGTGGACATCCTCGGCTTTGTCGAAAAGGACGAAGTCGCGCCGATGTTCTATGACTCGCCCTACTACATCGGTCCTGATGGTCCAGTCGCGGAAAAACCGTTTGCGCTGCTGCGTCAGGTTTTAAGAGACACCGGAAAGATCGGATTGGCTAAAGTCGTGCTGCGCGATCGCGAGGACCTGGTCGCAGTCTTCCCGCACGATGATGGAATCGTTTTGCAGAAGCTGCGTTACCCCGCCGAGGTGCGCAAGATTCAGGACGTGCCTGAGATTGACGCGGCTGCGAAGCTCGACAAGAAAGAGTTGGCCCTGGCCACGAGCCTGGTCGAACAAATGGTCACGACGTTCGGAGACATCGACACCGTCGATCACTATCACGAAGCGCTGCGCAAACTGATCGACTCGAAGATCAAAGGCAAGAAAGTTACGGAGTTCGAGAAGTACGAAGAACCGCCGCGCATGGACATCATGACGGCGCTGAAAAAGAGCTTGCAGGCATCTTCACGTAAACCGATGGTCAAGGCCGAGCCGGCCGCGAAGAAGAAAGCAGCACTCACCCTCGTCAAATCAAAACCAGCCACGGCGAAGAAACGGAAAGTTGGGTGAAGTTCTTCTGCAGTTTCCGCAGAATTAAGAACGATATTCACCACAAAGGCACAAAGACACTAAGCACAAAACTCGCAACCATTTTTGTTATCCTTTGTGACTTCGTGTCTTTGTGGTGAGGCTCCCCCCCCACTGCCTTACGGATCATAACCTGCGTAGTCTGCGGATACTATCCTACCGGTCGTACCGCTTTCTGAAACGCCTTCACTCCCAACGCATTCAACACCTCGGCTTTCCGCACCCAACCGCGCCGCGCAATGCCAACGCCGTACTGCACGTTGTGCAAAGCGTTCATCGAATGCGCGTCGACCGAAATCACAAACTTAATCTTTCGCTTGCGTGCTTCGCGAATCCAGCGCGGCTCCATGTCCAGGCGATACGGGTCGCCATTGATCTCGATCGCCGCGCGTGATGCGGCAATCACGTCGAGAATCTCTTCGACGCGACATTCGAATGGAGGCCGTCGTTGAATCAGGCGACCCAACGCGTGTCCCCAAATCTTGAATACCGGCTGTTGCATCGCGCTGATAATGCGCTTGGTCATCTGATCGGAATTCATTTTGTAACGCGAGTGAATGCTGGCCACGATGACGTCGAACTGCTCGAGAATCCAATCGGGATAATCAAGTAAGCCACTCTGAATAATGTCTGATTCAGTTCCCTTCAAAATTTTGACTTTAGTCTGTTCCTGCACGCGATCGATTTCTTCCCACTGTTGCTGCAGCCGATCGATTTTTACCCCACCGGCGTAAAACGCGGTCGGCGAGTGATCGGTAATTGTGATGTACTTCATCCCCATCGCTTCCGCCGCGCCTACCATCTGCTCGACACTGTGCTTTCCGTCTGAGTACATCGTATGGCAATGGACCATGCCCTGAATGTCTTCAGCTGTGATCAAGTCCGCGGGCAGTTTGCGCTTCATGGCAGCTTCAATTTCCCCTGCATCTTCGCGCATCTCCGGCGGCACGTATTGCAAACCCAGCCGTTTGTAAATTTCAGTTTCAGATTTGACGCGCGTCGCCGATTTGCGGATAAAGTCACCGTTGCGCGAAACGATGTTCAGCTTCTTCCTCGTGGCAATCGGTTGCAGTTTTTTCAGATGAGCTCCCGAACCGGTGGCGCGCCATAAGGCCATCGCGAACTCTTCGGGCTTCACCGCGCTCAGCGTTGCTTTGAATCCTTCACTTAAAACAACTGAACACTCCACTCGGGTTTTCGATTCGGTGCGAATGACGAGTGGAAACTGCAGGAAGTGTTCGATGATGGCCTGCGGGTTCTTCGCGGACGCCACAATCACAATTCGCGAAACAGTCTCCTTCCAGCGCCGCGTTTCGCCGGCAGCCTCTGCTTTGACGAGACCACTCGCGGTCTCGAGATACTCGATGATCCTTTCGCTGATGCGCCAGGCGTGATGAATGTGAATAAATTGTTCGCGCTTCTCATGGCCGGCGATGGCATCAAGAATCTTCTGTTCCGTCTTCGCGGTGAACCCTTTGAGGTCGCGCAGCTTCCCTGCTTCGCACGCTGCCTGCAAATCTTCGACGCTCTTGATTCCCAGCTCTTGTTGGAGTTTCTCTACCTTCTGAATCGAGAGGCCGGGAATACGCGACAACTCAATAATTCCCGCGGGCAGTTGCGCGCGCAGCTCGTTGAGCATTGAAGATTCGCCGGTCTGATAAAGCTGCTCGATCTGTTTGGCGAGCGCGTATCCAATTCCCTTCACGAATGTCAGCCGGTTTTGCTTGACGAGTTTGCCAATGTCTTCAGTGAGTTCTGAAACTGAGCGCGCGCCTGCTTTGTACGCGCGAGCTTTGAAGTACTGGCCGCCCTTTAACTCGAGCAGCGCGCCAATCTCCTGCAACGCGGCGGCGATGGCGAATTTGTCTTTTAGTGGTTTCGGCATGACCTCCGTCGAGTGTACCGCAAGCTTCGGTTCAGAACGTGGCATAGCTAATGCCTAAATCAAAGCGCACGAACTGGCTTCCTTTTCGGAACATTAAATCCAGAGGCTTGCGAGGATTCTGTAAGAATGGCGGACGAACTGCGCACTGAAGTCGAACAGGTCAAAGAGCGTGAAGACGTAAAGCAAGCGCTCAAACAAACGACCGGTGGCGCACCCCAGGAACAGCCCAAGGCTGAAACCAAAGACAAAGTGTGGCTCGGGACGCACGTCATCGTTCTGCTTGCGCTCGGCATTGTTTACTACCTGCTGCAATTCCGCGTCTTCGGCTTCGCAGCGCGTTATGTACCTTTCATCCAGAAACTTGATAAAGCCGCCGCCGTCGTCGTGCTGCTCCTGGCGCTCGCGAAAGTGGTTGATGTTTATTTGATTGGCGGCATCCACAGCCCGGCGGCGCGCTACACCCTGCGACGTGTTGCGAAACTTCTATTGGCACTGCTTCTCTTGTTGACCGTCATTTCGATCGTTTTCCAAAACTGGTACACAACGCTGGTTTCGATCGGTTTGTTCTCGCTGGTATTCGGCCTGGCAGTACAGACGCCGATGACCAGCTTCCTCGGCTGGATTTACATTCTGGTGCGCGCGCCGTATCGCGTGGGCGATCGAGTAAAGATTGGCGACGCCACCGGCGACGTGATCGACGTGAGTTATCTCGACACGACGTTGTGGGAGTTTGGTGGCGGCGATCTGCTTTCGACTGATCATCCGACGGGACGCATCATTAAGTTTCCCAACTCAAAGGCCCTGAGTTCCACCGTCTACAACTACAGCTGGCCGGTCTTTCCCTACGTCTGGAACGAAATCAAATTCAGCGTGGCGTACGAAAGCGATCTCGAATTCATTTCTGAAACGATGCAACGGATCGCCGCTGAAGAGGTGGGCGAGCGCATGATGAAACAAGTGCGCGTTTTCCGCGAGATTCTCGCACAGACGCCCGTCGATCAACTTGAGGTGCGTGAATATCCATCAGTGCTGTTTCGGGTGAATGCAAACACGTGGCTGGACGCGATCGTGCGCTACCTGGTGCCGCCGAAAGAAGCTGGCCGCGTCAAGACGCGTTTGATCAAAAAACTTTTAGCGGAGCTGAATGCTGCTCCGGATCGGGTGATGTTTCCGAAAAGCAACGCTCGATAGACGACAACAAAAATTCAATGAACGAACTATTTCGCAAATTTGCACAGAAGACTTCTCAGATTGTCGGCACCTCATGGGTCTTCATTCTGGCGGTTTTAATTATCGCGGCCTGGGCCATCTCTGGCCCGATGTTTGGTTATTCCGACACGTGGCAACTGGTCATCAACACCAGCACCACGATTATCACGTTTCTCATGGTGTTTCTGATTCAGAATACGCAGAACCGCGATGCCAAGGCTATTCATCTGAAACTCGACGAGTTGATCAAAGGGGTGAAGGGCGCGCGCACTGGTTTCGTGAATCTCGAACAGATGTCCGATGCCGAGTTGGAAGCACTGCAAAAAGAGTTCGAGCGACTGCGCGTACGAACTAATCACAAAGACAAAAAGGAAGCGGCGAAATTAGAGAATGAGGTGGACGCGGCGCGCGACGCGAAAGAATTCGAAGAGAATAGTGTGTCGTGATGGTGTCTCACAGCCTCTTATTGCTTTTGATTCGCCTGGCTGGTCGTGTTAGTTTCGTCGCTACCCGACCAACCTCAGTTCCACCATCAAGCGAGAGTACAAGAAAGGGATAAATCAAAATTCAATGAGACAAGTATTTTCCAGGACAAAAGCAATTATCGCGCTCGGTGTTATCGCTATGTTCGTGACCGCCACCGCGTTTGCGCGTGCCGGTAAGCAGGATTTCGTGCTGCACAATTCGACCGGCGTTGAGATCCATGGAGTGTATGTTTCCCCCGTCACCACCGACGAGTGGGAAGAAGACGTGCTCGGCAAAGACACTCTGCCTGACGGCGAGAGTGTGAAGATCACTTTCGACGACCGGGACAAACACGCCCATTGGGATCTAAAAGTCGTCGACGGTAAAGGCAACAGCATTGAGTGGCACGACCTGAACCTGGTGGAGATTTCCGAAGTCACGCTGCATTACAAAGAAGGAAAAGCGTGGGCGGATGTGAAGTAATCATCGAACCAGGATGGTTTGTGGAGAGTCAGCGAGTGCGCAGGCGCTCGCTGATTTTTTTGTCCAAGAAACGGGTCGTGCTCTAATTTGAACTCTCTGTGTCACCTCTAGCGTGCTCGGCGTCTCGGCGGTGAGTATTTTCCGAGACTATTCACCGCGGAGGCGCAGAGATCGCAAAGTCTTCGCAGAGAAAAGTGAAATTAGGGCACGACCAAGAAACGGGGACTCTTGCTGAATTTTGCGGCTGAGGTAGAATACGCGCGCTTTTGGGGCTATTGCCTTCCCTGCGAAAGGATCAATTTCATGCGCGTTCGCGTCATTCTTCTCTCCGTCGCCGTCTTACTGTTTGCTCAACCCCTGCTCGCGCAAAAGCGAAACATCACTGAACGGGACTTGTTCAGTTTTAATTGGATTGCCGATCCGCAAGTCTCTCCTGATGGCTCGCGCATCGCCTTCGTGAAGGTGACCGTCAACGATCGCAAAGACGGATACAACACCGCGATTTGGATCGTTTCCACGGCCGGCGGCGAAGTGAAGCAGTTGACCAGCGGCATACGCGATTCGACGCCGCGCTGGTCGCCGGATGGCAAATACATTTGTTTTGTGCGATCGCCTGAGAGAGATGGTCGCCCTGAGCCGCCGCAGCTCTTTATGCTTCCCATGGACGGCGGCGAGGCCTGGCAGTTCACGACGCTCGCGCGCGGCGCGGGCAATCCGCAATGGTCGCCTGACGGCACGATGATTTCCTTTGCGAATGGCGCCACCGCTGCGGAACTGGCGAGACAGCAGAGAGAGACGATGCCGGTGCCGGCGCCCACGTCGCCAGCGCAACCTGCCGCATCACCGTCACCTGCAGCTTCGCCGCGGTCATCGCCTGAGCGCGAAAGCGACGTGCGTGTGATCACGCGCGCCGTCTATCGATCGAACGACTCGGGCTATTTGGATTTCAACCACCCGTCACATATTTGGATCATTAAGGCGCCCCGCACCGGCGAAGACAAAGCGACTCCCACGCAACTGACGAAAACAAAGTGGAGCGACGGCAACGTCACCTGGGCGCGTGACAGCAAATCGATCTACTTCGTTTCGGATCATCGCGACGAGCCTTACTACGATCTGCCGAAGACCGATGTCTACAACATTCCGATCGAAGGTGGCCAGGCCTCGCGCATCACAATGTTCGGCATGGGCGCCGCAACTTTTTCGTTGAGTCCGGACGGAAAACACGTTGCCTTCTATGCTTCGGTCAGCCAGCCCGTGCAGTCATACACTGAACCGGATCTTTGGGTGCTAGACCTTACAAATATCAATTCTGAGCCGCGCAATCTGACGGCGAATTTCGATTGGGACGTGGGCTCGGGAGTGGGCGGCGACAACACGGCGCCGCGCGGAGGTAGCGGCACTCCACCGATTTGGAGCAAAGACGGGAAACAGATTTACGCCGTCTACGGTCGCGAAGGCCGCGCCAATATCGGCATGTTCGACGCGACGACCGGAAAAGAAACCGACGTCACAACGGGCGACCAGGCAGTGGTCGCGTATCGTGCCACTCCTGATGCTTCGAAGTTCGCGCTGGTGATTTCGACGCCAACGCGCATTGGCGATCTCTTCTGGATGGAAAAGCCCGGGGCCACGCCGAAGCAACTCACGCACATCAACGATGATCTATTTTCAAAACTGAATCTGACTGAGCCGGAATCAATCTGGTACACCAGCTTTGACGGCCGCAAGGTTCAGACATGGGTGCAGAAGCCGCCAAATTTTGATCCCAACAAAAAGTATCCGCTGATTCTCAACATCCACGGCGGACCGCACGCGGCGTACGGTTGGGTTTTCGATCATGAGTTTCAGTGGATGGCTGCGAAGGGATATGTGGTGGTGTATCCGAATCCCCGCGGCAGCACTACCTACGGGCAGGACTTCGGCAACATCATTCAGTATCACTACCCGGGCGATGACTTTAAAGATTTGATGATTGGCGTCGATGAAGTAATCAAGCGTGGCTATATCGACGAAAAGAAACTCGGTGTGACCGGCGGCAGTGGCGGCGGACTCTTGACTGATTGGACGGTGGGCCACACGACCCGTTTCGCTGCCGCTGTGGCGCAACGCGACATCGCGAGCTGGGCCGACTGGTGGTACACGGCGGACTTCACTCTCTTCCAACCGTCGTGGTTCCGCGGCGCGCCTTTCGAGGAAGAGGAAGACTTCAAGGCTCGGTCACCCATTACTTATATCAAGAATGTCACCACACCGATGATGTTCATTCTCGGCGAAGCCGATTGGCGCACGCCGACTTACGCCGGCGGCGAAGAGATGTTTCGCGCTTTGAAGTATCGCAAAATCCCCACGGTGATGGTGCGTTTTCCGAACGAGACGCATGAGCTCTCTCGCTCGGGCCAGCCCTGGCATCGCATCGAGCGCCTGCAACATATCGTCGGCTGGTTCGATCATTGGCTGATGGGAATGGCAAAACCAGAATACGAAGTGAGTAGTGATCGGTGAGTGATGAATAGAAAGTACGCTTGAGGAGGCTTTGCCTCAAAAAGTAATTAAGGCCGATCGATACGCTTTCGCCGCGTAGCGGTGTGATGACTTTAGCCCGGCCTTTTAAGGCCGGGGTGGGACGCATGGTTATCGGAGTCGCGTTAGCGACGGGTGAATCCGGTCTCCGCCGTCGCTAACGCGACGGGAACCTTAAACATATTCTGTTCCCGGCCTTGAAAGGCCGGGCTAAAGTCAATGCGTCGCTACGCGACGAATCCGTACGCCGAAGTACTTTTAAGGCAAGACCGCTTGAGGACAATGTTCATGAGACTCGCAATAACGTCGTTCGCCTTGATGTTCGCCGTGGCCGTTCTGGCGTCGCCGCAAGCGTCGCAGAGCACCTCGAGGGACGCCTTCTGGGATCAATTTAAAGCCGCAGTCACCAAGGGCGACAAGCAAGCCGTCTTTGCCCTGTCACAACTTCCCATTGGCATGAGTTACCGCGAATCGAGTATTCGCACGCGAGCCCAATTCATGAAGAAGTACGCTTATGTCTTCGCCGGCGAGGTGAACGCCGTGAAGTGCTTCGAAACCGCGAAGCCACAAGTCGATAAAGGGAAGACGAAAGAGTTTTATGTGACTTGCCCATTCGCGCAAAACGGCGGCGGCGATGAGCCATTTGTCTACACATTCAAGCTCACGCGGAGTGGCTGGCGGTTCGTCAGTTTTGAGAACATAAACGAGTAACTTGGCGCACGTTGTTACAGAACCGAGAGCGGTAGCGAGCGGGATCAGGCGGCGACTTCGAATAAAGAGTTCAGTGTTTGTCCGCTCACTATCGTTCGCGGTTCTGCAACGCAGGTTGCTGTACCGAAGGAGACGACCAACATGTGGATAGCAATTAAGCGTCTAGCTCTCATTGTCTGCGCCGTTCTCTCCTTAGCTGTCGTGGTGTTCGCTCAACCTGCCGGCGGAAGTACGAACAGCGCGAAGCCAAGCAAGCCGGCCCCAAAACCCAGTTCATCTTCGAAACCTCCCGCACGACCGCCCTCGACACGCGCGACACCGAGTTCGCGTCCCACGAATCAAACCAACTCTTCGCCGGCCTCGATCGGCGGCAAATGGTGGACCAGCGGGAATGACTTTGGCGCGTCCGAAGTAATCTTCACCCAAGAGGGGAACCGGGTTACCGGCGAGATTCATTATTCTGATGGGGGAACAGGAACCGTCAGCGGAACTGTCGTCGGCAAGCGTCTGCAATTTACTTTTTCCGACTCGAGCGGACGAAGCGGCTCCGGCTGGCTGGAACAAAGTTGGAATCTTTTTCTCGGCGGGCCGTGGCACAATGCTCAAGTGCGGGATGGTTCATGGACGCTGCAGCGCGTCGAAGGCAAATGGTGCTTCGGCGGCAGCCGCAGCCGCATGCGCACGGTCACTCACAACGCACGTGGCGAATTAACCACGACTGACGAATATAACGAGCCAGGCGGCGGCTATCTGGAAGGCCCTTACCTGTTTCTTGAAAGCGACGGCAGCACGATCAAGGGAGACTTCGACTTTCACGCAAACCGCGTCAACTGGTCGAGTGGATTCTTCTGGACGTGGTGCGGGCGCTGATCTTGTGGTGGCAAATAAGAATAGAGGACCCAATGAAACTAAAAAACCGAATCTCGATAACCGTGGCGCTGCTGGCGCTGCTCGCGGCAACCGCCCATGCGCAAGACGGCCCGCCTAAAGCAGCGGTCCATGAGGTAACCGACACATACTTCGGCCAGAAAATTGTCGATCCATACCGTTGGATGGAGGACAGCAAGAACGGCGAGTTCATCGCATGGATGAAAGCACAAGCTGACTACACTCGCAGGCAACTCGATCCTCTGCCCATGCGCGCAGAACTCCTGAAGCGACTCGAGGAGCTCAGCGACACCGGCGTGCGTGTCTCAGGCGTGCAGCGCGCCGGCAACCTCTATTTCTACTATCGGGTGGCGCCGGGAGAGAACGACCGCCGCCTCTACGTGCGTGAAGGCTTCAAAGGCGCCGAGCGTTTGCTGATCGATCCCGACAAACTTTCTGAGCCGGGCAAACGTTATTCGATCGATTCCTACAATCCTTCGTTCGATGGGAAATATGTGAGCTACACAATCTCCGTCGGCGGATCAGAGAACGGCGAGATGCGCGTGATTGAAACCGCGACCGGCAAGGACATGGGCGAGCGCATCGATCGCGCGCGCTTCGGAGCCGGCAACTGGCTGCCGGACAATCGCTCGTTCCTCTACAACCGCTTGCAAAAACTTCCTGACGGCGCGCCGGCGACCGATCTCTATCAGAAGAGTCGTGTTTTCCTGCACACGCTCGGGACCAGTGCGGATACCGATCGCGTGGTGTTCGGATACGAAGTGAATCCGGCGATCAAGATGGAGCCGACACCGCTGCCGTTTGCTTATGTGCCGATTGGATCGAAATACGTGATCGCAATTGTAAACTCCGGCGTGTCGCCGAACTCCGAGTACTACTTCACGACGATAGATAAATTGGGGCAGACGCCGATTCCCTGGCGCAAGTTTGTTTCGCTCGAGGATGAGGTCGCGAACATCGACCTGCATGGCGATGACGTTTATCTTCAGACATTCAAAAACACGCCCCGATACAAAGTGACCCGCATCAATCTTGCTCAGCCCGACGTAGCTAAGGCCAGCGTGATGTTTCCGGTCAGCGAGGCTGTGGTCACTGGTATCGGCGCCGCGAAAGATGCTCTTTACGTGCAAACATTGGACGGCGGCGTGGGCAGACTTTGGCGGGTCGAATACAAAGGCGGCGCGCCGCAGTTGATCAAGTTGCCTTACGATGGAACTGCATACATCGGCTGGACAGATTCGCAGACCGAGGGCTTGTTGTTCGGGCTGACGTCGTGGACGAAATCGGCGGCTTATTTCAGCTACAACCCGGCGACGCAAAAGGCTACGGACACCGCCCTAATTCCTCCCATTCCGATCGATATGTCTACGATCGACGCGACGTCCGTCAAAGCGAAGAGCTACGACGGGACAATGGTGCCGCTGGTAATTCTTTCTAAAAAAGGTTTGAAGCGTGATGGAACTAATCCAACCCTGATGGTTGGCTATGGCGCCTACGGCATCACACAGACTGAGCCGACATTTGCTGCGGGGTTTTTGCCGTGGTTAGAGCGCGGTGGCATCCTCGCGCTCGCCGGGGTGCGCGGCGGCGGCGAATATGGAGAAGAATGGCATCTGGCCGGCAAACAGAAAACGAAGCCGAACACGTGGAAAGACTTCATCGCCTGCGCGGAATATCTCATCAACGAAAAGTATACGAGCGCCGCGCATCTGGCCGGTGAAGGCGGCAGCGCCGGCGGCATTCTCATCGGCAACTCGATTGCCGAACGGCCGGATCTGTTTGGCGCGGCCATCGATGCGGTCGGGGTGAACGACGCGGTACGCGCGGAAACGACCTCGAATGGCGTTCCCAACATTCCCGAATTCGGATCGGTTACCACCGAAGCAGGTTTCAAAGCGCTGCTGGAGATGGACGCCTACTTGAAAATTAAGGACGGCGTGAAGTATCCAGCCGTGCTGCTGATCACCGGGATCAACGATCCGCGCGTTGAGCCGTGGATGTCCGCGAAGATGGCGGCGCGTCTGCAGTCCGCGACGAGCAGCGGCAAACCAATTCTATTGCGCGTCGACTATGACGCCGGCCACGGCTTTGGCTCGACGAAGCGGCAACGCAACGAACAAAACGCCGATATCTATGCTTTTCTATTCAGCCAGTTGCGGTGACGGCCAAGTTTGTGATCGAACAGGCTTTGGCGCAAAAGTCAGTCACGTTCGACGCGTTAGCGTCGTGAATTTAGCCCGGCCTTTTAAGGCCGGGAAAGTCGGCGTCCAACCTCCTCGCGTCGCGTTAGCGACGCAGTGAAAATCGGGTAGTGCCCTACTTTGCGGTTCTTTGCGACTTGGCGTCTTGGCGTGAAACTAGACCGGCCCGAAAACAGGCGGTTCACGCGAAGGCGCAAAGCCGCAAAGTATCGCCAAGCGAATTGGGGCACTACAGAAAATCGAGTTCGGTTGCTATTTTGGCGAACCTTTCAGCCGTCGCTACCCGACGTGGATCAGATTCACCTAGCCACCCGGCCTGGAAAGGCCGGGCTAAATTCAATCGGCGCTCCGCGCCCTCAATTGTGCTTAGACTTTCGTAGCGGATTCTCAGAACATGAAGACTGTCGGACTTATCGGCGGCGTCGGTCCTGAATCTACGATTGAATACTATCGTTTCATCATCGAGGCGTATCGCGAGCGAAAGCAGGATGACGCCTATCCGTCGATCATTATCAACAGCGTCGATGTGAACAAGTACGTCGGCCTCGCGACCGCTAATCGATTCGACACGTTTGCTGACGAACTGGTGATTGAGATCGAGCGACTTGCCCGCGCGGGCGCTGACTTCGCCGCGCTGGCCGCGAATACACCTCATATCGTGTTCGATGAATTGGCGCGCCGCTCGAAAATCCCGCTAGTCAGCATTGTCGAAGCAACTTGTGACAAAGCTAAGAGTTGGGGGCTCAAACGCGTGGCTGTCCTGGGAACGCGATTTACCATGCAGGGCGGTTTCTATCAGGACGTCTTTGCGCGCGCGGAAATAGAGCTGGTGGTCCCCAACGATCAAGAGCAAGCCTACATCCACGAAAAGTACATCGGCGAACTGCTCAAGAACATATTTACTGACGAGACGCGTGCAGGTTTGCTGGCCATTGTCGATCAACTTCGCGAGCGCGACGGCGTTGATGCGGTAATCCTCGGCGGCACTGAGCTGCCTTTGATTCTGCGTGACTGCGAGCGCGATGACGTAAAATTTCTCGACACTACGAAAATTCACGTCGAAAAGATTGTCGATCGCCTGCTTTCCTAGTTAGAATCCGCGCCGTGAAATACCCGCCGCCACGCGAGCTGCTGAAATTCCTGAAGCCATACGAGAAAGCGACGCGTGATCTCGCTTTGCAGCTTCGCGCTCTGCTGCTCGAGGAAATGGCTCCGTGCTACGAAAATATCTATGACGCCTACAGCGCGGTGGCGATCGGCTATGGCACCAGCGAGAAACTCGGCGATGGGATCTTTCACATCGCTGTTTATGCCAAAGGCGCGAACCTGGGTTTCAACGACGGCGCGACTATGAAGGATCCGAAAGGCATTCTCGAAGGCACGGGGAATCGCATCCGGCACATCAAGATTAGAAAACCTGAAGACCTGGAACGGCCGGAGCTTCGGGTTTACATTCGTCGCGCGCGGAAGAAGGCGCTGGCCGAAGCTCGCAAGCTTGGTGAGCGATCAGTGCCACCAGACGGCGTCGTTTCGACCGTGAGGGCAATCTATCCGAAGAAACGCCGGCCGAAATGACGCTCTGTCGGCTGGGCGACCGAAGTTCAGTCCCGGAGGGACGAAATATTTGTAGGAGGCGTTGCAAAACTAAAACATATGGAGATCCTTTAGGAGCGACACAAATTCTGCCGCCCATAAATGGGCTAAAGAAAAAATCATAAGGACAATGGATTCTACAAATATTTCGTCCCTACGGGACTCACCCTTGAATCCCTACGGGACTCACCCTTGAATCCCTACGGGACCAACGCTTGAATCCCTACGGGACCACTTTTTGAGCAACAGGTACATAAGCGTGAGATAACGTTAGGGCTAAGCGCGGAAGGACGACTCCATGACTAAACAATTCTCTTCTCTGCTGGGCTTGCTGCTGGTCTTGCTGGCCCCGATCGGACAACCAGCTTATGGTCAACGGCACGTCCCGACGCTCGATGATCTGTTGACGATTCAGTCAGTCGGCGGCACACAGATTTCGCCTGATGGAAAATGGATCGCCTACACGATCGGCTACGGCGATTTCAAACAGGACGCGTTCATCACGCAAATCGGTCTCGTCAATGCCGAAACCGGCAAGCGCTTTCAACTGACGCGTGGCGAGAAATCATCTACAAATCCGCGCTGGTCTCCGGATGGCCAATGGCTGGCGTTTATTAGCAATCGCGTCGAAGACAAGAACCAGATTTTCCTGATTAGTCCCGAGGGCGGCGAGGCACAGCAACTCACTAAATCCGAAACTGCCATCAACAGTTTCGCCTGGTCGGAAGACGGAAAGACGATCGCTTACACCGCCACGGAGCCTACCGCGCAGCCGCTCAAGGATCGCAAGGACTATTTCGGCGACTACGACGTCGTCCGCGAAGGATACAGCTATATTCATTTGTGGACTTTCAATCTGGCTGATGCGATGAGTGCTCCGATTGCCGGGAGACAACGGACGAAGAAGAAAGACTTTAGTATCGATGCGTTTTCCTGGTCGCCGGACGGATCGAAGATCGCGTTCAGCGCTACGATCAATCCTGACCTTATTCAGGGTGCTACGGACGACATTTACGTGCTGAGCCTGAGCGATGACTCAGTGAAGAAGATCGTCGATCAGGCGGGACCCGACAGCAATCCACGATTCTCGCCGGATGGAAAACAGATTGTTTTCGCCTCAGCCATGGGCGATAAGCTGTATTTCGCCAGCAACTCAAAATTGGCAGTGGTGAATGCTGACGGAGGGACGCCGCGCTCAATTACTGATTCGTTTGACGAGAACCCGGGTCTGCTGGACTGGAACCGTGACGGAATCTACTTTACCGGCTTACAAAAAACCGCCTCACATTTATTTCGCGTTGATCCAGCAACGGCGAAAGTGTCGCGCATTTCTCGACCTGACGATTTGATGGCCGGATCGTTTTCATTGACGCGCTCGGGCGATCGCATGGGATTCGTGGTGGCCTCTCCGGCCAGCATGAATGAAGTGTTCGTATCGACCACAAAGGATTTTGCGCCGCGCAAGCTGACCGACTTCACCGCGCAGGCAAAGAATTTCATCCTCGGCACGCGCGAAGTCATTTCCTGGAAAAGCCAGGACGGCGCCACCATCGAAGGCGTCCTGATCAAGCCGGCCGATTTTGATCCGGCAAAGAAATATCCGCTGCTCTGCATCATTCACGGCGGACCCACCGGCATCGATCGTCCGGTGTTGCTAACCCCGGATGCGCGTTACTATCCCTCGGATATTTGGGCAGCGCGCGGCGCATTAATCTTAAAGGTGAACTACCGCGGCAGCACCGGTTATGGCGAGAAGTTTCGCAAATTGAATATGCGGAATTTGGGAGTCGGCGATGCCTGGGACGTTCTGTCCGGCATTGATTATCTGATCGCGAAAGGTTGGGTCGATAAAAACAAAGTCGCGTGCATGGGTTGGAGCCAGGGCGGATATATTTCGGCATTCTTGACGACTTCAACCGATCGCTTCGTCGCGATTTCGGTCGGCGCGGGCATTTCGAATTGGGCGACTTACTACTACAACACCGACATCACGCCGTTCACGATCAATTATCTGGGCAACGATCCGGCGATGGATCCGGAGATTTACCAGAAGACCTCGCCCATGTCTTACATCAAAGGCGCAAAGACCCCGACGCTGATTCAGCACGGCGAACTGGATCGCCGCGTTCCGATCGCCAATGCTTACGAGCTGCGGCAGGGTCTGGAGGATCGCGGCGTCAAAGTTGAGATGGTGGTTTACAAAGGGTACGGCCACGGCATCACCAAACCGAAATCCCAGCGCGCCGTGATGCAGCACAATCTGGCCTGGTTCAATCATTACATCTGGGGCGATCCGCTGCCCGATTTCACGGCGCCGGATGTGCCAAAGAAAGATGAGAGAAAAACCGACGCCAAGTAACTCGGCGACGCCAGCTTTAGAAGCTTGACGCGATGTCTGCCCAGACACCTTTACGCAAACGTCACCGGTTGCTCGCACGTATTCTTCTGCTAGGCGTCGCGGTCTTCACCATTTGGTTCGCGGTCAAGACATGGACCGTCGTTCGTGCTCCCGCAATTCCGCAGACCTCGCCGCTGACGATTAATGACGTCAGCCAACTCAATCCAATCCAGGTCAGCAAAGTCATCACACCGGCAACGACCGATGAGATCGTTCAGGCAGTGAAAACTCATCCTGGCCCGATTTCGATCGGCGGCGCGCGACATAGCATGGGCGGCCAAACCGCGACGGTGGGAGCGTTGTTCATCGACATGCGGCACTTCAATCGCGTGCTCGCTTTTTCACCAACGGAAAAAACCATTACGGTGCAAACGGGTATCACCTGGCGCCAAATTCAAGAACAGATCGATCCGGCGAATCTGTCGGTCAAGATTATGCAGAGCTATGCGAACTTTACGGTCGGTGGTGCGCTTTCGGTAAACGTGCACGGGCGTTATGTCGGACTCGGTCCCATTATCCTGTCCGTGAAGTCGCTGAAGGTCGTACTGGCTGACGGAACGATCGTTGAAGCGAGTCCTACAAGCAACGCAGATATTTTCAAGGGGGTCATCGGCGGTTATGGCGGGCTCGGCGTCATTGTCGAGGCGACTCTGGAGTTGACCGACAACGTTAAGATTAAGCGTCACACTGAGACGATGCCGGCGACCGACTACAAGCGTTACTTTTTCGATAACATTCGCGACCATCCAGAAGCGGTCTTTCACCACGCCGAGATTTACCCGCCTGATTATAGAACGGTCAGAGCGATCACCTTCTCGATCACAAATGATCCGTTGACCATCCAGGATCGCCTGATACCAACTGGCCAGTCTTACCGCCTCGATCGATTTGGTGTTTGGGTCGTTTCAGAATGGCCGTTTGGGAAGTCGCTTCGGCAGCACATCTTTGACCCTACCAACTACGAAAGTGAACCGGTTACGTGGCGCAACTACGAGGCCAGCCTTGATACTGGCGAATTAGAGCCGGCTTCGCGCGAGACATTCACGTACGCGATCGAGGAATATTTTATTCCCGTCGATCGATTCGACGACTTTCTGCCGAGGATGCGAGACACCTTACGCCGGCATGATGTCAACGTAATCTATGCTTCGATTCGTCATGCCAAACAGGACCCGGGATCGCTGCTCGCCTGGGCACGCACGGAGGTCTTTGCGTTCGTTCTGTATTACAAACAGGGGACAGATGATTCAGCGAAGAAGGAGGTTGGCGTTTGGACGCGCGAACTGATCGACGCCGCGCTGGACCTCGGCGGCTCGTATTATCTTCCGTACCAGCTCCACGCGACTGAGCAGGAATTTCAGCGCGCGTATCCCCGGGCGCCGGAATTCATCGCGTTGAAGCGACGCCTCGATCCCACGAATAAGTTTCGCAATTCGCTGCTTGACAAGTATCTTTATCCTCGCTAAACAGCCACACAGTAAATTCGGATCAATCGGAGCCATTCATGCCAAACCTACGTGGAGTCTTCTCGCTCACATTAACGCCGCTACTTCTCGTTTTGATAACTGGGATCGCGCTCTCAATCAGCGCACAACAGTTTGATTCCAGCCTTTACTCCGGCCTGCGCTGGCGGATGATTGGCCCGTTTCGCGCCGGGAGAACCAATGCGGTCAGCGGAGTCGTCGGACAGCCGGACACTTTCTATTTCGGTTCAGTTGGCGGGGGAGTTTGGAAGACGACAAACTCCGGACGCACTTGGAATCCGATCTTTGATTCGGCTTCTTCGGCATCGATTGGCGCGATTGGGGTCTCGCCTTCGAATCCGGACATCATCTACGTCGGCACCGGCGAAGCCGACATGCGCGACTCGATTCAGTTTGGCGACGGCATGTACAAATCGACTGATGCCGGTAAGACCTGGAAACACATCGGGCTTGAGAACACGAAACAGATTGGCCGCATCATTGTCGATCCGAAAAATCCGAACATCGTTTTTGCCGCGGTGCTCGGCAACGTTTACGCCTCGAGCGCCGATCGCGGTGTCTATCGCTCGAAGGATGGCGGCGCGACCTGGCAGAAGGTTCTCTTCAAGAATGACGACGTGGGCGCAATCGATCTGAATTTTGATCCGGCTAACTCGCAGACTGTCTATGCCGCGCTGTGGAACGTGCGTCGTCCGCCGTGGTTCATCTACACACCGGCTAATGGGCCGGGGGGCGGCATCTTCAAATCGACTGACGGCGGCAGCACGTGGAAAGAGATCGATGAAGGAATCCCCTTAGAAGGTCGCGGCCGCATCGGGATCTCAGTCTCGCCGGCGAATCACAATCGCATCTACGCGGTGGTTGATGCATTCCTTAACGACAAGGATCATCCCGAGGATCCGACCAAGACCAAAAAATCCGGCGGCGTCTTTCGTTCAGACGATGCCGGCGCAACCTGGACACGCCTCTCGAGTGACGAACGTCTCTGGGGTCGCGGTTGGTATTTCGAAAAGATTACGGCTGATCCGAAGAACGCCGATCAAGTCTATGTGATGAACACGTCGGTGTATCGCTCGACCGACGCAGGTAAAACGTGGAAAGCGATCAAGGGCGATCCGACCGGCGATGACTTTCATCAACTCTGGATCAATCCTGACGACCCGAAGCGGATGGTGCTCGGCAGTGATCAGGGAACGATCGTGAGCGTCGACGGCGCGGAAACCTGGAGTTCCTGGTACAACCAGGCGACGGCGCAGATTTATCACGGCGCCGCCGATTATCGCTTTCCGTATTGGGTAACCGGCGCGCAGCAGGACAGCGGCGCGGTCGGCTCGCCTTCGCGCAGCCGTCACAGCGAAATCTCGCAAAGGGATTGGGAAGGCTTGTGCGCGGGTGGCGAATCCGGCTACACGGCTCCCGATCCTCTGCATCCGGAAATTCTTTTTGGCGGCGAGGTTTCGCGTTGCAACGTAATCACCGGCGAGACGAAGAACGTTACGCCGGAGAGAGGTGGCGGCGGGTTTGGGCAGCCGTCTCCTTATCGCCATGCTTGGACGCAGCCGCTGGTTTTCTCGCAAGCCGATCCGCATGCCCTCTATTACGCAAACCAATTTCTCTACAAGACGACGAACGGCGGCGAGAGTTGGACGCAAATCAGCCAGGACCTGACGCGGGAAGATCCGGGCGTGCCGGCGAACCTAAACGCGGAAGCCGCCGCCGATGCGCCGGCTGACAAGCGTCGCGGAGTGATCTACGCGATTGCGCCGTCGCCTCTGCGCGCCTCGCTCCTCTGGATCGGCACCGACGATGGTTTGATTCAAATGACGAATGACGATGGGAAGACCTGGACCAATGTGACGCCGCCTGAACTGACTTCGTGGAGTAAGGTCACGATGATCGACGCCTCACGTTTTGACGTGAATAAAGCTTTCGCTTCAGTTGAACGTCATCAGCTCAACGATTACGAACCGCACATCTTTCGCACGCGCGACAGCGGCAAGACCTGGACTGAAATCACCCGCGGCTTGCCGAAAGGCATCTATGTGCAGACGGTCAAGGAAGACCCGCAACGCGCGGGAATGCTCTACGCCGGAACTGAGCGCGCAGTGTTCGTCTCATTCGACGATGGAGATCACTGGCAGTCTTTACAATTGAATCTGCCGCCGGCGTCGATGCGCGATTTGGCGATTCACGGAAACGATCTGATCGTGGCGACTCACGGCCGCGGTTTTTGGGTGCTCGATAACATCTCGTCGCTGCGTCAGCTCGGCGGCAGCGTCGGGAACAGCGCGGCGCATCTCTTCGCGCCCGCCGAAGTCATTCAGCTCATTCCGGGTGCTGATTTTGTCGGCACGCCGATTCCGCGTGATGAACCGATCGCCGAAAATCCACCAGCCGGCGCGGTCATCGACTACTACTTGAAGTCGAACGTCAGCGGACCAGTGACGCTGGAGATAATCGATCCTGCCGGCGAAGTGATTCGCAAGTACTCGAGCGAAGATAAGTTTCCACCAATCGATCCGGAGAAGCTGAACTATCCGCCGTTCTGGGCCCGCACCCAGGAGCCGCTGCCGGCGACCGCCGGGTTTCACCGCTGGATTTGGGATTTCCGTCCGACACCAACCGGTCCGACCGGACGCGGTGGCGGCGGTGGGCGCGGAGGTGGAACACTCGCATTGCCCGGAAACTACACGGTGCGACTGACGGTGAACGGCAAGAGCCAGACGCAGCCACTGGTGGTGAAACCGGATCCGCGAGCGAAGTGATCGAGCATGCAGTTCAGTTTCACTGTCGGCGTCAATGAACAGCATCGCGTCGATTTCTCATTCGATCAGGTCATCGGCAATCTTGAAATCAAGGTTGACGGCCAGACCGCCATCAAGGATTTTCGCTTTGCGTCGTTCAGCCTCACTAAGCGATACGATCTGATGGTCGGGATTAATGAGAAGCACCACGTCGCTATCGAAAAGACGCGGAAGCTGTTTCTGGCCGGCTTACGGCCCATGCGTTATCGCATCTTCATCGACGGCCAATTAGCTCAGACATACGAAGGCTAATGCGTTACAGAACCGCGAGCGGTAGCGAGCGGGTTAAAGATTCAACGTTAGGCCGAATATTCTAATGAGCTCCCCGAACGTTGCGCCTTTAACCCGCTCACTATCGTTCGCGGTTCTGTAATCGCGACCATCCTCCAAACAAAGCTCTTTATCCCCGCTCGCTAATCGCTCGTGGTTCTGTAATTGCCGCCATTCTCCGCCCAAGATCCCGCGCAAGTTTGTCCAGGCTAAACGTTCCTTCTATCGGTTGTTCGATTTGTTCGAGCCTCGAAAAGGAGCATTTGTAGCCATGAAAAACGTTTTTCGCCCCGTCAGGACTTTCGCGCTGTCCGCGACGTCATTCGGAGTTTCAGCCGCCGTAACTTTCCTCGTTTTGTTTGCGCTGGCGGCCTGTGCGGGACCCGCGACTACCGCGTCATCTCGTGCTGGGAAGAAAACCGCAAACAAGAACATGCGCGCCTTCGCGTCGGAAGACGAAATGAAAGCGTACTTCCGCAAGCTCGCGGAAGAACGAAAACGAGATGTGCGCGCTCGCGGAGCACTGGCCAGCCCGTCAGAGTCAGTGACCGTCGCGAGTGAGGCAGCAGCTCCTGCCGCCAAGGCTGATGACGCAAAAGACGAAGCCGAATCAATCACCAACACCCAGCACGCCGGTGTCGACGAAGGCGGCATTGTGAAGTTGCACGGCGATCATCTGGTCGTGTTGCGCCGCGGGCGTCTGTTCACCGTGGCGATTGGTGATGGCGCGCTCAAGCCGCTCTCGGCAGTCAACGCGTTCGGGCCGGAAATCGATCCGCGCTATACGTGGTACGACGAGATGCTCGTCAGCGAAGACACCGTGGTCGTGATTGGCTACAGCTATGAACGTGGGGGCACGGAAATTGGACTCTTCAACATCGATCGCGGAGGAAATCTTTCGTATCGATCTACTTATCACCTGCGCTCGAACGACTATTACTCGTCGCGCAATTACGCCAGTCGCTTGATTGGCAACAAGCTAATCTTCTACACGCCGCTTTACATGAATCCGTATGCAGATGATCCGTTCACCGAATTTCCCGCCGTGCGCAAGTGGCACAAAGGCGCGAAGCCTGAAGAGTTTCAGCGCATCGTTTCCGCCACGCACGTCTATCGGCCCGAGCGGCCCATCAATCCGAATTCAGGCCTGGCGTTGCACACGGTGACGACGTGCGATCTGGCAAACGGCGACTTTAAATGCGACGCGACGGCCGTGCTCGGCCCTCCGGGACGTGTGTTCTATGTTTCGCCGGAATCGGTTTATGTCTGGACCACTGAATGGTCGTACAACGGCCAGCGCAGCAGCCAGCGCTCGATGGTTTACCGCATGCCACTCGATGGCCAGAGCCCGAGCGCGCTCGGCGTTTCCGGGAGTCCGGTCGATCAGTTCTCTTTTCTCGAAAGCGAAGACAAGCATCTGAACGTGCTGGTGCGCTCAAACGGATCGGGCGACGATATGTGGAGCGCTGAGCGAACTGCGGGCGACGTCGCGCTGCTGCGCGTGCCGATTTCTGAATTCAACGATGGTACGGACGACGCTTCCTCGTGGGACTATCACGGATTGCCGAAACCGCGCGGTTACACTTTTCAGAATCGATTCGTGGGCGAGTATCTGCTGTACGGAACCGGCAGCGGCTGGGGCGCTCCGGAGAACAAGAACGAGTCGAATCTGTACGTCGTGCACTGGGCCGATGGCGAGCTGAGTGAATTGAAAGTGAACCACGGCGTGGATCGAATTGAAGCGCTCGGCTCAGATGCGATCGTGGTCGGCACAGACGGCAGCAACCTGCACTTCTCTTCGATTCGACTGGCGGACGCGCCGGCTGTCGCTGACGAATACGTTCGCAGGGGCGCGTCGCAAGGCGAGCTGCGCAGTCACGGTTTCTTCTACAAACCCGATGGACCTAACTCAGGCGTGCTGGGTTTGCCGATCAGTGTGCCCGGCCGATCCGGATACAAACATTTGTTCGAAGACTCGGCCGCGATTCTTTTCTTGCGCAACGACGGCCTGCACTTTGAAGAGGTTGGCGAGCTGACCGCGCAGTCGGAAAGAGCAGTTGACGATGTGTGCCGAGCTTCTTGTGTGGACTGGTACGGCAATTCCCGGCCGCTGTTCATTCGCGGACGCATCATCGCCATGCTGGGATACGAGCTGGTCGAAGGCACGATGAAGAACGGCCGCATGCAGGAAATGCGGAGAGTCAACTACTCGCCGCAAGCGGTGAAGATCGCGCGTGGTAACTAGCGTGGCAGAAGCCCGAGCCTAAGCGAGGGCAACTTTTGACCAGCGCCGCTTGCTGATCGGGCGAGTCGCCCTCCCTGACGGTCGGGCTTCGGACACATGGCTTCTGAGATGAGGCTCGTCTCGTTTTTCGAGACGAGCCTTGTTGTTGTAACCTTGCGCGACTCAGAGCCATGGAAACTTTTGAATGTCCCAAGTGTGGCGCTCCGGTTTCATATCAGCCTGACCCCTTCGGCGGTGGCGCGGTGAAGTGCGCTTACTGCCAAAGCCAACTATCGTTGCCGCATCACGGTCAGCCGGCGCGCATTATCTCGCAAATCGACATTAACGTCGGGCCACAAGTCACGGCCGGCGCGCGCAAGCTGATCTGGTTTCTCGTGCTGGTGCCAGTCGTGATCATTATCGTCGTGATGGCCGGAGTTTTTGGCGCGCTGGCGCCCTTGATGAAATCTGTAGGCTCGATGGGCGGTGCGAATGGCGGAGGCGCCGGTGGGGGATCTAACAGCTTCGCCACTGTCGTGCAAACATTCGGCAGCGAAGGCATCGGCCCGGGCATGATGACGGACGCGCGCAGTATTGGCGTTGATGGCCAGGGCCGTATCTATGTCGGTGAATATCAGGGCGGGCGCGTTCAGGTCTTTGATCGAGACGGCAAATTTCTGACGCAATGGATGGTTGATCGCAAGATGCCCTTGCGCGGACTGGCCGCGGATCGAAATGGCGTCGTCTACATTGCGCAGCGCGGAAAGATCACACGTTACCAGGGTGATACGGGTCAAGCACTTGGCGATCTTGTCTACAGCGGTGGCGACGGGTTCGACGATGTACGCACGTCACTGGACGGCGGATTGGTTTGCGCCTGGTATCGCGGGAACGACAACATCGTACGATTTGACGCGCACGGTAAAGAGCTGAGCACGATCACCAAAGCCGTGAGCACTGCAGCCGATCGCTCGGAACTCGATACGCGCGTCGCCGTGGATGGACTCGGAAACATCTATGCCCTGGGAACGTTTGCCGAAGCGGCCTTCAAATTCAGTCCCGAGGGAAAGTTTGTGAACCGCTTCGGCGGATCAGGCCATCAGCCAGGCCAATTCACAGCGGCGCACTCGATTGCGGTAGATGGGAAAGGCCGCGTCTTTGTTGGCGACATTCAGGGCATACAGATTTTCGATGCCGATGGCCGGTTTCTCACGGTTGTCAAAGTAGACGGGCCGGCTTTCGGAATGGTCTTCGACGACAAGAACGAGTTGCTGGTAGCTGCGCGCAGCAAAGTGATTAAGTACGCGCTGAAAGATTAGGATTCGCGAGGACAGTTGCGAAACGATCGAGCGGCAGGTTCCCTCCGGTCAAAATTCCCACAACCTTCTTGCCTGATAATCGATCGCGTAGTTTGACGGCACCCGCCAGCGAGGCCGCGCCGGCGCCTTCAGCGATCTGCTTCGCGTTGACTGCGAGCAGACGAATCGCGTCGTTAATCTCGGCGTCAGTCACGAGCAGAAATTCGTCAAGCATTTCCCAAAGAATGCTGAGCGGCATCTCAAATGGCACGCGCGTGGCCAAGCCCTCGTGCTCAGTTTTCATAGTCGGATATTCGTCGAGCGAACGATTCTTCCAGGCATGCCACATCGCTGGAGCAGCCTCGGATTGTACGGCGATGACTTGCACGTTCGGCTTAAGATGCTTGGCGACGATGCAATTGCCGGACGCGCAACTGCCGCCACCGGCCGGCGCGATAATCACATCGACGTCGGGCAGCTCTTCGAATATTTCCAGCGAGAGCGTACCGACGCCCGCAATCAGTTTTGGTTCGTTAGCGGAATGCACATAACGATAACCTTCGGCCTTAGCCAAACGTTCAGTTTCTACACGCGCCTCATCAAAATCGCGGCCGTGCAGACGCACCTCCGCACCGAGATCGCGCATGGCCTGTAATTTTGCCTGGTTCACGTTTTCAGCGGGCGCATAAATGATCGTGTGCACACCAAACAAACGGCCTGCGTAAGCGATCGACTGACCGTGATTGCCGGTGCTGGCGCTAACAATGCCGGCGCGTCTTTCTTCCTCCCGCGCGGTTCCGACCAGGTTCACCCCGCCCCGCACTTTGAACGCGCCGACGGGCTGCATGTTCTCGCACTTGATGTAGTAATCACAGTCGAGCAGCGCAGAAAGTTTTTCGCTACGTACGAGCGGTGTCCTGGCGAGATACGGCGCGATAAACTCACGAGCCGCCTGCACGTCGGCAAACGCCGGCGGAACAGCTGACGTGACCTCAACAGTTGCGGCCTTTGGGTTGGTAGCGACGCTGCTCATAATCCGACACTCTAAACTTCATCACCCCTTTACGGCAATGTCTTTGCGGCGTGCGTTGAGAGCCTGTTCTCGTGAGGACTGTCTCGTGAGGTTGAGGAATAAACCGCTTGAGGGCTTTGCCTCAAAGTCAGAGAGGTCGTTTCAGAAGAGTGCAGAGCTGCTCATCGCCGCAGAGCGGCGAAATATTTATAGTTACAAGACACTTCAATTGAAAGACGCATCGAGCGAAATGCTGTGACATTTCGCTCGATGCGGGGGAAAAGGAAAAGTGTGCACGTTCTATAAATATTAAGTGCCTACGGCACTTCTTCTAGCGGTTAGTCCCGCGATCGTTCGAATGGCGCTTTGGGCAAAAGCCCCGCTCGATCCTTCCGACAAGTACACATCGCAAAACTCTGGCAGAATGCCAGAATTGTATTGACACCAACGGATGCGTGGAGTAGATTGCGCCCGCAATAACAATCCTCGCACCCGCGTCCCTTCGTTAACGGCGCATTCCTTTGTGCAGTTCAGCCGAAAGGGGAGCCCCTACGCTGGCAGTTGCAAATCCTGCTTAGCTCTGCTGCTTAGCTTGGATGATTTCTTGCGGAAACCTGCTTTTGGCAGACAAGGTATGTGAGGCCGAAGATGAAACGGCCAACTCCGACACTGTTTCTTGGCGATCCTAATAGCCGCGAGATCGAAGCCGCGCTGAACGCTATTCTTGCGCCGGCATTCGAACTCAAAGTTCTTCGTGAGTCCGGAACGCTCGAAAGCGATCTTCAAGAGCAGTTCGGCGAAACCATCACGCGTGATCGGCCTGCGCTTATTTTTCAAATAGCGTCCCCAGACGTTGCTTCCAGTGCCAGGTTACTGATGTTGATACGGGCAGTCACTGACTTGCCGGTTGTCGTCATCAATGACGGCGGGCCGCCCGAAGATATGATCCAGCTGTTGCGAGCAGGCGCCGACGATTTTATAACCACTCCACTGCAAGCGAAGGATGTCCTCCCGCGCGCGTGGCGATTCAGTCCTCTGGCAACCAGACCACGCGCGGCCAGAAGCCGCCCAGCGCTACGCCACCTGATCGGTGAGAGCGAGCTATTTATTGAACAAGTACAAAAGATCCCGCAAATCGCAGCTTGCGAAGCGAATGTACTAATCAGCGGCGAGACCGGCACCGGCAAAGAGCTTTATGCTCGGGCAATTCACTATTCAAGTCCGCGCGCGGGACGGCCTTTTATGCCGGTAAACTGCGGCGCGATTCCCGCCGATTTGGTGGAAAACGAACTGTTTGGTCATGAACGCGGCGCTTTTACCAGCGCGGTCAGCTTACAAACCGGCTTAATTGAAGAAGCAAATGGAGGCACGCTGTTTCTGGACGAGATCGATTGCCTGCCGGCTTTCGCCCAGGTGAAGCTGCTTCGGTTCCTGCAGGAGAAGGAATATCGACCGCTCGGTTCGGCTCGTCTCCGTCGTGCCGACGTGCGGGTCATTGCCGCCAGCAACGTGAATCTCGAAGAGGCTGTCGGGAACGGGACAGTGCGCCGCGATTTATTCTATCGGCTAAACATAATTTCACTCACTCTCATGCCATTGCGCGAGCGGCCCGAAGATATTCTCCTGCTGGCGCGCCACTTTCTCGAGAAGTACGCCCGCGAGATGGATAAGGAGCCGCCCGAACTCGAGCTTGAAGCCGTTGAGATCCTGCTCAATCACATCTGGCCCGGCAATATCCGAGAACTCGAGCACGCGATCGAGCGCGCCACCGTTCTCTGTCAGCAGAACAGGATTCGAACAGAAGACCTGGTTTCGGGTCTGCCGGCGCTGGCGGCCCGTCAGTCTCTGCAACAAGCCAAGGCGAAGCAGATCGCGCGTTTTGAAAAGAATTACATCCAGAGCCTGCTGCAGGCGTGTCGCGGAAACATCTCGAAAGCCGCGCGGGTGGCGCAAAAAAATCGCCGCGCCTTTTGGCAACTCATTCAGAAACATCAGATTGATGTCGAAAGTTTTCGGCCGCGTACCTCCTAATCCTGATGCGACAAATTTGTCCTAGCGCCTCAATCAGTAAATTCCCTCAGATCAATCGCCTCTCAATCTCAGGTGAGACAAAATTAGCCTAACCGGGCGCGGCGTCCGGCAAAAATCACAGCGAATCTTTCGATGGCCCATTGATTGCAGCGCGGCTGCTCTGCCAGCCGTTCGACCAATGGATGAAGCGAGCACATCGCATGTCGCGCGAGTGATTCTGGAATACCTGCACGACAATCCTGATGCCCAGGACACCCTGTCAGGGATCGTTGAGTGGTGGCTGCCAAGGCAGGAAATCAGAACGCGTGTGGTAAAGCACGCGTTGGAAATGCTTTTGGCCGATGCCTTGATCGTCGAAGTCATAGGCAAAGATTCGCAGACGCATTACCGAATTAACGATCAGAAATGGCTGCAAATCGATCGGATGCTTAACCATTGAGCGGGCGTACTGCGCGCCGCTTGTTTGTTTCGTCAGTCGAATTGAAATGGAGGAGTTTCGATGCCTGTCACAGCAACTTATCCCGGCGTTTACATCGAAGAAATTCCCAGCGGCGTGCATACGATCACCGGCGTCGCCACGTCAATCACGGCCTTCGTCGGCAGCGCCGAACGCGGGCCAATAAACGAGCCCAAGACATGCAATAGCTTCGCCGACTTTGAACGCCAGTTCGGCGGATTGTCGCTGCTCAGCACGATGAGCTTTGCGGTGCGCGATTTCTATTTGAATGGAGGCGGCCAGGCGCTTATCGTACGCCTCAATAATGGCGGCACGCCGAGCACGATCACTTTGCCGAGCACTGCCAGTCCGGTTGGTTCTCTCATTCTCGAGGCGGCGAGCCCCGGTAGCTGGGGCAAGAATCTTAGAGCTTCGATCGATTACGAGACCAAAGATCCCGCCAACACCAAGTTATTTAATCTCACCATCCAGGAGATCGATCCGACAACGAAGGCGGTCCGCAATGCGGAGAAGTTCATCAATGTTTCGGTCGATGGCGCGGATCCGCGCTTCGCGCCCAACGTTCTGGCACTGAGTTCCTCTCTGGTTGCGGTGCAAAAAAACGGCGGCGGAAATTTCAATGTTTCGACGGAACGGCCGGACTCCACGGTAGCACTTGGCGGTAGCCCGCCCGAAAAAATTGACACCCCGATATCCGCCACGGGTGGCAATGACGGAAACCCGCTGGCTAAGGCGAATTTCATCGGCAGCGGCATGCGCGCTGACAAGGAAGGAATCTACGCGCTGGAGAAAGCGGATCTCTTTAACCTGTTCTGCATCACGCCGTACACCACCTCGAACGACGTCGACAAGGATTTGCTCGCCGAGGCGGTGGCCTATTGCCGCGAGCGGCGGGCCATGATGATTGTTGATTCAAAGAGCACCTGGACCAGGAAGGACACCGCTGTCAAAGAATTTTCCGACGGAACTTATCCGGGCATCACTGGTCCGGACCGGACTTACAGCGCCCTTTTCTTCCCGCGGTTGAAGCAACCAAACCCGCTGCGCGATGACCAGGTCGAAGAGTTCGCCTCGTGCGGGGCCGTGGCAGGAGTATTTGCGCGGACTGACGCGTCACGCGGTGTTTGGAAAGCGCCGGCGGGGCAGGATGCGGGTCTGGTAGGCGTTCCCGAGTTGAGTGTGCCCCTCACCGACAACGAGAACGGAGAACTAAATCCACTGGGGGTCAATTGTCTCAGATCGTTTCCGATTGTTGGCCGCGTGGTGTGGGGTGCCCGCACCTTGGACGGCGCCGATCGATTGGCTTCGGAATGGAAGTACATCCCGGTGCGACGCATGGCGCTGTTTATCGAAGAGAGTCTTTATCGCGGCACGAAATGGGTCGTGTTTGAGCCAAATGATGAACCGTTATGGGCGCAGATTCGGCTAAACGTCGGCGCCTTTATGCAGAACTTGTTTCGGCAAGGCGCATTTCAGGGAAGCACACCCCGCGCAGCCTATTTGGTCAAGTGCGACAAAGAGACAACGACCCAGAACGATATCAATCTGGGAATCGTGAACATCGTCGTGGGCTTTGCGCCATTGAAGCCGGCTGAGTTCGTGATCATCAAGATTCAGCAGCTCGCCGGACAAATAGCGACCTAGCGATCTGTCGAGACTAAAACACCGCAAGAATGAAGGAGGATTGAAATGGCCCAGTTCAGTGTGAACGCACAGCGTTTCGACCCGTACAAGAACTTTAAATTTCGCGTGAAGTGGGACGGACGCTACGTCGCCGGCGTCAGCAAAGTCAGCATGCTCAAGCGTACTACCGAGGTGGTAAAGCATCGTGAGGGCGGCGATCCATCCAGCAGTCGCAAGACGCCTGGGCGGACGGAATATGAGCCCGTAACACTCGACCGCGGTGTTACGCATGACACTGAGTTCGAAAAGTGGGCCAACAAAGTCTGGAACTTTGGTTCAGGTCTGGGCGCGGAAGTCTCGCTACAGGATTTTCGCAAGGACATCATCCTCGAGGTTTACAACGAAGCAGGTCAACTCGCCATTGCCTACAAGATTTTTCGCTGCTGGGTTTCAGAATTCCAGGCGCTGCCGGATCTCGACGCCAATGCCAATGCCATCGCGATCCAACACATCAAGCTCGAGAACGAGGGGTGGGAGCGTGACTATGACGTAACTGAACCGACTGAACCCTCGTTCACTGAGCCGCCTGTCTAGCCGGCTATGCGTCCGCTTTCCACTGCGGAGTTATTGCACGTCTGGGAGCAAGGTCTAGGCGAACCGGCCGGCAGAAGATCGCTCCCGCTGCTTACTTCCGCCTGCGAAGACATTCCGCCCGAGGCAATCGCGATCTTGAGCATTGGCGAGCGCGATTCACGGTTGTTGAAACTTCGGGAGTGGACCTTCGGACCGGAACTGTTGAGCGTGACCAGTTGTCCCGCATGTGGTGAACAGCTGGGATGGAGTACGCCCGCGGCGAACCTCTCTGTGAGCGTGCCCGGCGACTGGGCTAAACACTTTACGTGTACACACGAGGACTATCAGGTCACATTCCGTTTGCCGAACATAGGCGATGTCCTCGCCGCATCGGAGTTGCAAAACGTCGAATCAGCCAGGCGATGTCTGCTGCGCAACTGTTTGACTGACGCGCGCAAAGAAGGCTTCGAAACCGCGCCGGACGAGCTACCTGACTCAGTCGTCGAATCCGTCATCAGGCAGATGTCCGAAGCCGACCCACAGGCGGATCTGGAAATCGATCTCGCATGCCCCGCTTGCGACCATTGCTGGCAGGCATCTTTCGATATCGAGTCCTTCTTTTGGAGCGAGCTCAGCGCCTGGGCGAAGAGGCTGCTCGGCGATGTTCATATTCTCGCCAGCGCCTATGGCTGGCGCGAATCCGACATTCTGAACCTGCCGCCGCAACGACGGCAGGTCTATCTCGATTTGGTCAACGCATGAGTGACTTTCTTACCAGATTGGCAGCCAGGGCAGTCGGCGCCGCGCCGGTCATTCAGCCGCGGTTGCCATCGTTGTTTGAATCGGGCGCGCAGAGCCAGCGGCCGATCATGGAAGTCAACGTGCAGCGCGAAGCCGAAAACATCCACCACCACCAAACTGTCTCGCCCGAGGTAAGACAGGCGGGGATCAATGATCTGCCGGTGCCGATCACTACACCGGTCGGCGAGGTCGAGGCAGCAATCAAACCTGAAATTAATCGCCAGCCACTTCATCTGGAATTGCCGGCGACGCAACAGAAGGAGCAGGCCGACTCTGTGTCACAGCCTGCAGCTACTTCTGAAATCAGCCGATCCTCTCGGGCAGCAGTGGAAGCAAATAACAAAGCTTCCTCATCGCAAATAGTTGAACGTCTGCACGAGACCAAGCTTGAACAAACAATCGTTCCCCGGCAGCACGAGTCCGAATGGCCGCTCATCCAGCCCAAGGTTCGCCAACTTATTTCAGATCAATTATCTGAAATGCCGACATCGCGAGCGCGCGATGAAAGATCGCCGGACAAAGAAACGCAACTCGTGCGGCCTTCTCCTCCGATCGTCACCCCAGTTCCACCGCCGCGCATTAAACCGGCTGAAGTACTAGCCCGCGAGCCCTCATCTATTAGCGAAGCGCCGCCGCCGCTTAACGTGACGATCGGCCGGATTGACGTGCGTGCTGTTTTTACGCCCGCTGCTCAGCCAACACGCGTCAAAGACGCGCGTCCGGCCGCCACCTCACTGGACGAATATTTGAAAAAACGTAGCGGGGTGAGCCGATGAGTAATGCCCTCGCCATCGCTTCAGTCACGGCAGTGCTGAAAGATCTGCTCAATAACCGGCTGATCGATCATAACGTGTCTGCGACCATCGGCAACGTCACCGTGAGCGCGTTGTCGCCCGATCGAATCGACACCACCTCGTTAAATCAAACCAGTCAACTGAATCTTTTTCTCTATCAGGTAACGCCTAACATTGGTTGGCGCAATGCCGGCCTTCCTGCACGTAACGCGCAAGGCGAGCGCATAGCGAATCCACCGCTGGGTTTGAATCTTCACTACCTGCTGACGGCGTACGGCGCGCTGGAATTCCATGCGGAGATTCTGCTCGGCTATGGCATGCAGTTGTTTCACGAGACGCCGGTGCTGACACGCGATGCCATTCGCACGGCGCTGGCGCCACCTTCACCTGTTTCCGGAGGAGCAGGTTTGCCGGCTGAGATGCAGGCGCTTTTTACTTCCGAACTCGCGGAGCAGTTCGAGCAAATCAAGATCATTCCCGAAACGCTTAACAGCGAAGAGATTTCGCGCATGTGGACAGCGTTCCAGGCGCATTATCGACCCACCGCGGCGTATCAGGCCTCAGTCGTGCTGATTGAGAGCAAACAGATGACGAAATCCGTGCTGCCGGTTCAAGCGCGGAAGATTTACGCCGTGCCCTTCATGCAGCCCTTCATTGATGAAATCAAGTCGCAGGCTAAGCCGGGCGATCCGATTCTTTCAGGCCAGCCTATCACTCCTGGCAGCAACCTGGTGATCGCCGGCCGCAATCTGAAAGCGGATCATGTCTTCTTAAAGTTTGGCGCAGTGGAAAAAGCTCCGCTGGAAGCCACCAGCGACCAACTGATCTTGCCGGTACCCAACGAGTTGCCGGCCGGTGTTCAGGGCTTACAGGTAATTCACTTACGCGATCTGGGATCGCCGCCGTCGCTTCATCGGACCGTCGAATCAAATCTCGCGGCATTTGTGTTGCGGCCGGCAATCGATCCTCCCAGCATCGCTTTTACGCCGGGCGGCGGCCCGGCCATATCGGGAAGCATCTCGCTGACGGCCGACCCGCCGATCGGCGATTTGCAGCGCGCCTCGTTGCTGTTGAATGAACTGGTGAGTGTGCCTGCGCCGCCTTTGACCAGTCCCCCGGCCGAAGTCCTGGCGCAAGCCTACAGTTTTGTCGCACCGTCCCGCGTCACGCTCAGTCCCCCGTCGGGTCCGCCGACCTCACACGCAACCATTTCAATTCCCATCACCGGCGTAAAAGCGGGCACGTACCTGGTCCGGCTTCAAGTGGATGGCGCCGAAAGCGTTTTGCAAACCGATGCCGGCGGACAGTTTGTCGGACCGAAAGTTACGATCGCATGACGACGTTTGAGACATCACCGTGGCACGTCGGCAACGCGCAATACTTGATGGCGCGTATGGCGATCGTGCGGGAGCGAATCGTGAACTGCCATCGCACTGGTGACGACATACCTGCAGCCGAGGCTGAAGAATCGACAAGAAGAATCGAGGCTCTCGAAGCGGAAGCTGTGGCCATTGCGGAATCGATGAATGACCAGACCGCTCTGGATCGTCTTTGCGATGCATGCCCTCTATCTGCTTTTGAACGCGATCTGCTTGTGTTGTGCGCTGGAGTTGAGCTCGATCGTGAATTTGCGCAGTTGTGCGCCGCAGCACAGGGCCAATCAAACGCCACTTGGGCAACGTTTCAATTGGCGCTGAATGGGCTGGCGGACGCGAATTGGGAGGCGATTGCGCCGGCGGCATCTTTGCGGTTGTGGCGCCTAGTTGAACTTGACCGCGGAGAAAATATCTCGACTTCTCCGCTGCGCATCGACGAACGCATTTTGCAGTTTCTGATCGGCGCATCATATCTCGACGACCGATTGGCGCCCTTCTTCAGATTAGTAGACGTTGCGCCAACGCTCTCGCCGTCTTATGAAAACGAAGTTGCCCGGGTGATCGAGGCACTTGCCACTCCCGACTATGGCTGGCCTTTGATGCATCTCGCGGGCAAAGCTGATCGAGCGAAGCTAATTTTCGCGGCCGCATGCAGCGCTTCGGTGGGGCTGAGACTTCATCTGTTTTCCATCACCAATATGCCGCCGACGGCGCTCGAGCGCGAGACGTTGTTTCGGCTCTGGCAGCGCGAAGCTTTGCTCGTCCGCAGCGGCGTATTCGTCGATGCCGAGGGGATTCAGGATGCTGGAGCCCTGCGTTACGCCCGTAGCTTTATTGAAAGATTCGTCGGCCCGGTATTTGTCACCGATCGAAGATTGTTGCCTGACTCGCGCGCGCCGGTTCTCGCGCTGGAAATTGATCAACCACCGGCCGGCGAACAACGAGCAATTTGGGAATCGGAACTCAGCGAATACGCAGAAGCACTGAATGGCGATCTCGATCAAATTGTTTCGCAATTCAAGTTCGACGGCGACACCATCCGTTCAATTGCGCAGTCAGCCCGCGCGGAAAGCGCCGGCCGTCCTGAGCACCTCGCCCAGGGAATCTGGCACGCCTGTCGCACGCATGCGCGCACCTCTCTCGACGGCCTGGCCGAATGCATTCAGGCACGGGCGACCTGGGACGATCTGGTGCTGCCGCCGGAGCAGACACAAACGCTCAGCGAGATCGCCGCGCAAGTTCGTCAACGTTTGAAGGTTTACGACTCCTGGGGTTTCGCCGCGCGAACGACGCGTGGACTCGGTATTAGCGCGCTCTTCGCCGGACCCAGCGGGACGGGGAAAACCCTGGCGGCGGAAGTACTCGCGAACGATCTGCAACTTGATCTCTATCGCATCGACCTCAGCCAGGTTGTTTCCAAATACATCGGAGAAACCGAGAAGAACCTGCGCGCCGTCTTTGATGCCGCTGAGACCAGCGGCGCGGTGCTGCTGTTTGACGAAGCGGATGCGTTGTTTGGCAAGCGCAGCGAGGTGCGCGACAGCCACGATCGATACGCGAATATCGAAGTCAGCTATCTCTTGCAGCGGATGGAATCGTATCGCGGCCTGGCGATCCTCACGACTAATCGACGCAGCTCACTCGATACGGCTTTTCTGCGGCGCATAAGATTTGTAATCCCCTTCCCGTTTCCCGACGCTGGGCTGCGCGAACGAATTTGGGCCCGCATCTTTCCACCCGAAACTCCGACGCGCGATCTGGATACTGCGAAGCTCGCCCGGCTGAACGTAACGGGTGGCAACATTCGCAACATTGCCCTCAATGCTGCATTTCTGGCCGCCGACATGGACCAGCCGGTCGCCATGATTCACCTGCTAAGAACTTCCCGCAGTGAGTGCGCCAAGATCGAAAAACAAATTACCACCGCGGAAACGGGAGGCTGGGTATGAATCGTCGCGAACGCAGGATGTGGTGGCTGCGCGCACATCGCGGCGCCGGGCGGGAAATCGCGAGTGGGGGCCGAGCGACTCCGATTGCGCCGCATGCTAATTCGGTTGGAACTCTGCACATCGCCGAATTAGTGCTGCATGGATTTCCGGTCGTGTCTGCGGGAGCGATTGGCGATGTGACGCAAATTGAGTTGACGAAGATGTTGGCGAGCACAAAAGCTCCGGCGCATTTTCAGAGAGATGCAACCAGATTGAGAGGCGCCACTTTTCAGGTTCCGAGTAATGCGCCATCGCGAACCATCGGACGGTTGATTGCAAACGCCATCCACGGAGGCAGCAAGTAATGGGCGAGCGCGTCCAAACAAATGCGCCGGCGCAAGCACAGGCGGCAACTCATGCGGCTCGGCCGTCAATCACGCCGGTGCCTACTGCGCTACTCCAGCGTGCCTGTGCTTGCGGGCAGTTGCCGGGATCCGGCGGCAAGTGCGACGACTGCGACAAGAAAAACAAAGGCAAGACTTTGCAGCGGGCGTCCAATGGCGCGGCCGGCCCGACAACGATTCCACCAAGTGTCAATCAAGTACTGAGCTCGCCCGGGCGCCCACTCGACACGCCGACGCGCTCGTTCATGGAATCTCGCTTCGGCCACGACTTCGGCAGCGTGCGCATTCACAACGATTCAGCCGCGGCTGAGTCCGCGCGTGCGGTAAACGCGAAGGCGTACACGGTCGGCAACGACATCGTTTTCGATCACGGTAATTACAATCCCGGGACTCAGACTGGCGATCACCTGCTCGCGCACGAACTGGCGCATACCGTTCAGCAAGGCGGCGTCCATCGCTATGCAAATGATCTTCGCATGGGCGGAGCGATGGAGCAGCATCTGGAACGCGAAGCTGATTCGGCCGCACATGCGGCGTTAGCGCCGGCGAGGGGGGCTACCTTTGCGCCGGCGCCGGTTGCGTCGCGTGCAACCGGGCCGATCATTTCGCGTACTGAAGCCCAACCGCCGCCGGCCACGCCCGCCGGTGGAGAGCCGGCTGTCGAGGAACCCGTGCGTGATTGGGAAGAGGTCCCGGTTGCCGATCCACTCTCGAAGATCGCGACTCATCAATCAAAGCTGAGGCCAGGGGTGATCAGCGCGTCTATCCGTGGTTACAAGGTAAAAGAGCCGTTCCCATTGCCGGCCGGGAAGGGTCCGGTAAAGACATTATGGGAGACACGAGCCGGAGCCCAGGCTCTCGAATCGATTATCGATACGGCCGGAAATCCGCGGTCGGTACTCAAGCAACAGCGTCCGGATACGACTGAACTGAGAAGGATTTGGTTGGCCAGAGTCGGTTGGACCAAAGACGACGCCGCGAAAAACTGGAAAGCTGCGGGCGGCGACGACTTAACTTCGTTTGAGCCCAAGGCCGGTAAGAACACCTGCGAGATGGATCACGTTATCGAGCTGCAAATCGGCGGGAACAACTCGACCGAGAACATCCTGCCGCTTGATCGTGACGAGAATGGAGCATCGGGCCGCGAGATCTTCAAGTACCTCAAAGACAAAGCGGAATCGATCCGCAGCCTGACAAACGTTCCCCAGATAATCCTGCATTTCGACCACGTCAACCAGGCGTCAGCCACCTGCAACATCTGTTGTCAGATTGCGCAGAAAGCCGACACCATGGCCAAGGCAGCGGCTGAGGCGAAGGCTGGGGCCGGTGTTCAAGAGGCCGAGCCTTACGAGATTAAGGCCGGCGTCTCAACCACGTTACAGCTTCCGCTGGGGACGGGCGCAAAACGTAAGACCAACCCCAAAGTCGCGCTTGCCGCATCCGACAACACCAAGAACAAGGCAGCATCGACGCTGATTCCCGGAATGGTGCTGGAGACACTGAATCTCAAAGCACAGGGCAGCGACACCGTCGATGCCTTCATCGATACCACTAATCAGAAAACGCGGTTACCAATCACGATCGATAAAGTGAAAGGCAAGGAACGCTCGGTTTCGTTGATTGTTTCCGACACGCGAGAACTAAAGTTAGAGGAGAAAGCCAAACATCCGAAGATTGCATTTACCTATCCATACCTGAGCAAGGGCACAATCACCAGCCTTCAATACGATCCCGCTGTTGGACTTTCGGGAGCCGGCACGATCACACCCAGCATTCCCATACTTAGCAAGCTGAATCTGGGCATTGAGTTCTCGCCCAATGATCTAAAGGTCACTGCCGGAATTGATCCGGCCAAGATCAAGCCGCCCTTCCCCGGACTTACGATCACGAAAGCGGAACTCGCGTTGGTTCTGGCGCCGGAGTTCAATCCCTCGGGGACGCTCAATTTTGATTTGGCGCCCGGCGGTAAAAAGATTCTGGATGCACAGTTAAAGATCACGAGAGGCGCCAGCGGCGGCTTCCTGGTAACCGGGGACCTTCATGCCTACATACCCGGAGTCGATGACGCTAAGGGACAAATCAAATATGAGGACGGGCAATGGTCAGGTTTTGCCAAAGCAGAGACTACTCAAATCAAGTTGCCTTATGTCACCGGAGGCACGGTCGAGGCGGGCTTCAACGAGAAGGGCCCGTACGGGCAAGGAACCATCAACCTTGAAATTCCCGGCGGCCACAAGGCTAACGTAAGCCTCATCTACAAAAACCAGAAATGGTATTTCACCGGCAAGGGCGCGTTCAAGATTCCGCGCATCGACACGGACGTCACGCTGGTGATCTCGTATTTCGACGGCGAAATACTGAAAGGCTCAGGTAGCGTCAGTGGTTTTAACTTCAAAGGGCTGACCGGCAGCCTCACCGTTTATTACGAGGGCAAGGTTGGGGCTCCGAAACCGCGTATCTGGGGCGACGGAAAGCTTAAATTCCAGAAACCCAAGGACAAGCCAAAAGCGACCGGTGAGCTGACCATTCATTTGCTTGAGTCGGGAAAATTCTCGGGCGAGGGCAATATCACTTATGAGATCAAACCCGGCTTGGTTGCGGCTGCGGGGATCAAGATCGACGAGCAGGAAAAGGTCACGGTCATAGGCTCACTTACCTTCCCGCCCTATCTGCTTTTCAAAAAATTTCCGGATCCGGCAAAGAGAATCACGATTTTCGAGATGCCGACAATCTCGATTCCAATTCCCGGAGCATCGATCGGCCCCATCGGGCTGCAAGCGAAAATCGATGCGGGGATCTATGCGGATTATGGTGTCGGCCCGGGCGAGATACGCGGCGGTTACATTAAGACATCGTTCAATCCGCTGGAACCGAATGTGGATCTCGACGTCGAAGTGGGTGGTCAGGTCTACATTCCCGCTTTCTTCAGCGTGACCGGCTCGGTCAGTGGCTCAGTCGCGCTGGATGTGAAGATCGCGTCTGTGGCCGGGGGACTTACGGTCTCCGTGACGGCAGCGTTGAATGGTCACGTTCTCTCGAACCTCAAGGCCCGTTACTTCAAAGGAACATTCGAAGCCCAGGCTGACTTCGAGTTGCTATTAGCGCTGGCCCTGTATCTGGCGCTCAAAGCTTTCGTTAAAGCTGAGGCCGGGGTGTGGCGTTTCAAAGTCGAGACCACGAAAGAGTGGAAGCTGGCCGAGTTCAAATTCGATACCGGATTGAAATTGGGTCTTAAGCTGAAAAAGCCTGTCGCCTATTCGTCCGAGACAGGTTTTAGCGCGCCTTCGCTCGACGATATCGAATGGATACTTCCGACATTCGATCCGCAAAAAGCTGTCAAGGAAAGCTTCGCGCGAGACAAAGGAGTTGAGAATCCACCGGCTCCGCCGGCGGAATAGCGACGAAAACAGCTGGTATTCCAGAGAGGCAGAACGCAGTGAGCACATTTCCCGGATCACCAAGAGTTCTCAAAGGGGGAATCGTCCTCGTCGATCCCAACACCGGCACGGTGCTGCGCGTGATTCCGCTGCAGTACAACCCGGACACGCTCAGTCGTACGCTGCAAATTCGTGGCACGAGCGAAGGCGGGGATCGGCTGGACGCACTGCGATTGACCGGCCCGCCGGCAGAGACGATCAAGCTCGACGCGGAAATCGATGCCACGGATCAACTCGAGTTTCCGGACCAAAATCCAACAGTTGTTGAGTTGGGTCTGCATGCGCAGCTGGCGGCGCTGGAGACGATCGTCTATCCCGACAGTGCTCGCCTGCAATCGAACAACTCCCTGGCGCAAGCAGGCACGCTCGAGATCGCCCCGGCTGAGGAGCCGCTGACGCTGTTCATCTGGAGCAAGAATCGCGTGGTGCCCGTGCGGCTTACCGAATTCAGTGTCACGGAAGAAGCTTTCGATCCGGCGTTGAATCCAATTCGCGCCAAGATCAGTTTAGGCATGCGCGTTTTGAGCGTGAACGATCTGCCCTTTGACCACAAAGGCAGCAGCCTGTTTCTCGCTTACCAGCAGCAGAAAGAGAACCTCGCGAAGAAAACCCCCAGCGCCACTTTGAATGTGCTGGGTATCACGCGAATTCCATGAAGGAGCCGAGATGTTTTCCGTTACCAGTCGTTATTACGTGCTCGAGCAAGTGAAATACGAAACCGCCGACGGCCGCAAGATTGTTTACGTTCGTCGCCGGTTCGTTCCGCCGGCTGATCGGTTCGCGTTGCTGACTGAGCACACAGTTACCCAGGGCGACCGGCTGGACAATATCACCGCCAACTACCTCGGTGATGCCGAACAGTTCTGGCGCGTCTGTGACGCTAACAGCGCGATGCGCCCCGATGAACTAACCGAAACGGTCGGGCGCAAGTTGCGAATCACACTGCCCGAAGGAATTCCGGGAAATCAGAATGCTTAAGGGTGTCTATCTCACATTGTTGATGGGTCCGGTCGTGGCGGGCCCGGTGCCGCAGGAAGTTAGCGATGCGCTCTTGTCGGCCCAAGTCACCACCTCGGCTGGATCGCGCAGCGGATTTCAGCTCACGTTTTCGCTGGCAAAGAAATCTCTGCTCACCACGACGTTACTTCCGGCCGGTTTTTTCGATCCGATGATCCGCGTGATCCTGATCGCCACGCTCAACGGGATTCCGAACGTGATCATGGACGGCCTGATCACCCAACAGCAGGTCGCGCCTAGCAACGCCGCCGGAAAATCAACGCTGACCATTACCGGCGAAGACGTCAGCCAGGCGATGGACCTGATCGATTTCAGCGGTATTCCTTATCCGGCAATGCCGGCTGAAGCCCGCGTCGCTTTGTGCATCGCCAAATATGCGATGTTTGGAATTGTGCCGTTGGTGATTCCCAGCATCCTCATCGACGTGCCGATTCCCGTAAAGGAGATTCCCAAACATCAGGGGACGGACCTCGCTTACATCAATCTACTCGCGGATAAAGTCGGCTATGTCTTTTATGTCGAGCCGGGTCCGGCGCCCGGGATGAACGTCGGTTACTGGGGACCAGAGATTAAGATCGGCGTACCCCAGCCGGCTCTGAGCGTCAACATGGACGCACACACGAATGTCGAATCGCTGAGCTTCACTTACAACGGCCTGGCCAAGACTCTCTACATTCTGTTCATCCAGGATTCGATCAGTAAAGCGCCGATTCCTATTCCGATTCCGGACGTTAACCCGCTCAATCCGCCACTTGGGGCCAAGCCGCCGCTGCCGCTGCACGTCAAGTTCCTGAATAACGAACCTGATAGTTCGGGCCAGGCAAAACTAAATCCAATTCAAGCGGCGCTAATTGGATTGGCGAAGGCTTCGAAAACCTCAGATGTGATTTCCGGAACCGGCTCGCTCGACGTGCTGCGTTATGGCCGGCTGCTCAAGGCACGAAGCCTGGTCGGCGTGCGCGGCGCGGGTCTCGCTTACGACGGCCTTTATTACGTAAGGAGCGTGACGCACAACATCAAGCATGGCGAATACAAGCAAAGTTTTTCACTGAGCAGAAACGCTTTGATTCCAACCACGCCGGCCGTGCCGGTGTAAAAGTCGGTCTAATCATATGAGTGACGGCGCGAAAAAATTTTTCGGCAAGTATCGCGGCACCGTGGTCCAAAACATCGACCCGATGATGATCGGTCGAGTCATGGTCTCAGTGCCGGATGTGCTGGGACCGATTCCTACCAGTTGGGCAATGCCGTGCGTGCCCCTCGCCGGAAAACTGGAGGGCACTTTCATGGTGCCTCAGATTGGCGCGGGCGTCTGGGTCGAATTCGAGCAGGGCGACCCGGACTATCCAATCTGGGTAGGTGGCTTCTGGGGTCTGCCGGCGGAACTGCCGGCTGCGTCGCTAATCCCGCCGGCCATACCGCCAGGACAGAACATTGTTATTCAAACAACTCTGCAGCATCTATTGGCGATTAGTGATGCGCCACCCCTACCGATGATGGCCCCGATACCGGCCCCCGCGCCGCCGGGGACGGGCGGCATCGTCCTAAGAAGTCCAACCGGCGCGATGATCGTCGTCAACGACACCGGCATTTACATCAATAACGGAAAAGGAGCGTCCATAGAAATGGTTGGGCCGAGCGTGATGGTTAACAAAGTCGCATTGGTGATCACCTGATATGCCAGGATTCTTACTTCATTTCGGCGCGACAGTCTTGTGCTCGCACGCCGGGCAAGCGCAACCGACGGTTCCTAATCCGCGCGTGCTGGTGAGTGGTCAACCAACCGTAACGCTGCCCGGGCCGTGGGTGGTGGCGGGTTGCGCGATGCCACCGCCGCCCGCGGGAAATGGCCCATGTGTAACTGCCCAGTTCGTCACCTCAGCGGTCCGCCTGCTGTCCAACGGCCAGCCATTGCTGTTGCTGGATAGCCAGGCGATCTGCGTGCCGACCGGCACGCCGCTGATGATTGTGATGACTCAAGTGCGCGCCACGGGAATGTGAAGACGATGAATCTCGACTATCCATTTCGGTTTGACGGCAAAGGACGCACGGCCGACACCGGCGATGACGATCATATTCGCGATCTGATCGAGCAGGTGCTGTTCACTGCTCCCGGCGAACGCGTGAATCGTCCGGAATTCGGCAGCGGCCTGCAACGACTGGTGTTCTCGCCGAACAGCCAGGAACTAGCGTCGGCGACCCAGTTCCTGGTGCAAGGCGCCCTGCAGCAGTGGCTGGGCGATCTGATCGAAGTCAACGAGGTACGAGTGGATTCTGAAGACGCGAAGCTGACGGTATTCGTGCAGTACACGGTGAGGCGCACGCAACAGAGTCAGACCGCCGAGTTCATACGCGGAGGAACGCTTTAGATGATCTATTTCTGCTGCGATGAAGAGCCGCGTCGCGATGCGGTGCGGGCGAGCAATCAATTCAACGGAATTGATTTTCTCGAAGTGTCGGACAATCCGGCCGATTCACTAGACAAGCGGCAGAGAACCTTGTTCGTTCATTTCCTCAACACCGTCGCCCTCGACACGCTGAGTGAGAAGAATTTCCGCATTGAGGGTGGCGAGCGGATCAGGAATATAGAAGTTGTAAAGATAACGAGACCGGCACTAGTCTCGCCTCCTTCCAGTCCACCCGCGGCCGCCAATCTTCTGGTCGTCGAGGTGTCGGCGCGCGGCGACTTCTCAACCTACACCTTGCGCCTTATCAACGATTCCCAGAAAGGGCCACCGGAAGGCTTTGATCCTTTACTGTCGGCAATCGATTTTTCGTTCAAGGTAGCCTGCCCCAGCGATTTTGATTGCCGGCAAGAGCGCGCCTGTCCCACAGAGTCAGCGACTCAACCGGAAATCGATTATCTCGCCAAAGATTACGCCAGCTTCCGCCGGCTAATTCTCGATCGCATCGCGCTGCTACAACCGCAGTGGCAAGAGCGAAGCGCTGCCGACTTGGGAATCGCGCTCGTTGAATTATTGGCTTATGTCGGCGACTACCTGAGTTATCAGCAGGATGCGGTCGCCACTGAAAGCTATCTTGGGACCGCGCGCCTGCGCAGTTCGGTGCGGCGGCATGCACGCCTGATCGATTACCCGATGCACGACGGGCGTAACGCGCGGTCATGGATCCATTTCAAGGTCAGCAATGATGGCGACGGCCTGACGATCGACAGGGGTAAGGGACGAAAGACAACAAAGTTCCTCACCAATACCGGCTTGTTCCCCGATCGGCGAGTAATTCAACAGTCAGCGCTCGACTTTGAAAATCTCATGACGCGGCGCCCGCAGGTGTTCGAGCTGGTGCGCGACGAGAGTCTGCACTCGATACACGATCTGACTCTGCACAAAGCTCACAATGAAATTACTTTCTATACGTGGGGAGCAAAGGATTGCTGTCTCGCAAAGGGCAGCACCTGCGCGACGCTTGACGGCGCGTTCCCCAATTTGAAAGTTGGCGACGTGCTCCTGTTGATTGAAAAACGCGGCCCGCGCACCGGCATCGAAGCCGACGCTGATCCGACGCATCGACACGCAGTACGTCTCACCAAAGTCAACCACCAATCAACCGATCCGTTCCGCAGCAGCTTGGAATCGCCTCCTTCCGCCGGAAACACCGTAACGGAAATCGAATGGGATCGCGCGGATGCGCTGCCCTTCGCACTTTGTATTTCTGCGCGCGTGGGGACCGATTCATTCAGTGACGTGGGCGTCGCTTACGGCAATGTCGCTCTGGTTGATCACGGCATGACGTTCACCGATGTGCCGGAAGTGTTGCCCGCGAAATTTGACTCGCTGGCTACTTCGCTGGCGCCCGACACGGTTCCGCCCCTGAATCCGGCCTTGCAGCGAACCACGCCCTCGACCGTAAGCCGCTGTGACGATCCTGAGGTGCAGCAGACCTTGTCGCGGTATCGTCCCCGGCTTGTGCGCGGCCCCGTCACTCAGGCCGCTCCGTATTCCGCCGCCTTACCGGCAAAGTTCGCAATATCGATTGCCAGTCCTTCGATCGGAAAGCCCAACGAAACTCCGGTTGCGGCAGTCACCCTGCTCGACCCGCATCGACCGAAAGAAGAATGGGAAGCGACGCGAGATCTCGTCAGCAACAACGAATCCGATCAGAACTTCGTCGTCGAGGTGGAGGCAGATGGATCTTCGTACCTGCGTTTTGGCGATGGCGTGTCCGGCGAGCGGCCCAAAGAAGGGACGAAGTTCCTGGCGACTTATCGAGTCGGGAATGGCGGCGAGGGTAATGTGGGCGCCGATACGATCACTCATCTGGTGACCTCGGACCTGGGAATTACCGATAAGCAAATTCTACGCATCACCAATCCGATCCCGGCTCGCGGCGGTCTCGATCCGGAAACAATTGAAGAAGTGCGCCGCAACGCGCCCGGCGCCTTTCGGATTCAGCAGCGCGCGGTGACACCTGCCGATTACGAAGCCATCACGACCCGCAAGGACGTCGTAGAGCGTTGCAATCTGGACGTGCAGCGCGCCGCTGCCACGCTGCGTTGGACCGGCAGTTGGCACACGATGTTCGTCAGCGCGGACCGATTCGGCGGGGCTACTGTTGACGAAAACTTCGAGACCAAGTTACGCGGATGCCTCGAGCGCTATCGGATGGCCGGTCAGGATCTGGAAGTCGAGGGCCCGGTTTATGTGTCGCTGGAAATCGAACTGGCTGTCTGCGTCAAGCCAAATTACTTCTTTGAAGATGTGCAGAACGCGCTGCTTGAAGTCTTCAGCAACCGAGTCCTGCCGAACGGCACACTGGGCATCTTCCATCCGGACAACTTCACGTTTGGGCAGCCGGTTTATACGAGTGCGGTTATTGCCGCGGCGCAGTCCGTCGCCGGCGTCGACTCTTGCATGCTGCGAAAATTTCAACGGCAGCGCATTGACAGCGACTTGGCGCTGAAATCCGGCAAGCTCGAACTTGCGCGCCTGGAGATTGCGCGCATGGATAACGATCCAAATTTTCCCGAGCGAGGCTCGTTCACTGTGACACATGCGTAATTCATGAGCGAAGAAACCAAACAATTGCTGAACGATTGTGGCTGTTGCGAAGGCGTCGCGAAGGAAACGCCCGAATCGCCCTTCAATCGGCCGGGCTTGTCCGAGATCGCTTATCGGGTCGGCACGTACGCACAGTTTCGCGAGACGCTACAGGCACGTTTGTCTGGTTCTGATCAGCCCGCGTTGCGCGCGCTCACCACGCGTGATGCGAACGACTTTTCCATGGCGTTGCTGGATGCCTGGGCTGTCGTTTCAGACGTGCTTAGTTTTTATCAGGAGCGCATTGCCAACGAAGCCTACCTGCGCACGGCGACTGAGCGGCTGTCGGTACTCGAACTGGCGCGGCTAATTGGATATGAACTGCGGCCGGGGGTCGCCGCGAATGCGTATCTCGCTTTCACACTCGAGGATGCGGCGGGGGCACTAGGTCAGGTGCTCGCGGTCGGCACGACTGCACAGGCTGCGCCCGAAACGCTGCCGCCAATCACCATCGATACAGGTACAAAAGTGCAAAGTGTACCCGGACCGGGTGAGCAGGCCCAGACCTTCGAGACTGTGCAACCGGTCGAGGCCCGTCCCGAATGGAACGCGATCAAACCACGACTGACACAGCCGCAAACAGTTTCCTCTTCGATGCAGGTCGTCGTTCTGCAGGGCGCCAACAACAATGTGAAAGCTGGCGACCAAGTGTTGATTGTCGACGGGACGAACGCGCCGGCAGTTAAAAGTATTCTCAAGGTCACCGTAGACGAGGTCGCTAAGACGACCCGTCTCGAGTTGGTTTCAACGCCCGAGACCCTGCCTTACAAAAGACCACAACTGTTTCCGGCGATCTTCAGAGATTTCCTGTTTCGAACGGAATTGCGCGACACGCAAGCAAGACAAATCATTAATACAACCTGGAGAGCGGCGGACCTCTCTGCTGTCGCGCGCATTCAATTGTGGAACCCGCGCGCTCTGGCAATCAATATTCGCAGGCAGCTCCAGCAACCATCGCTGCTCGATAAGATCGGCGTGTTTGCGTTTCGCGACCGGGCTTCGATCTTCGGCCACAACGCCCCGCGATACAAAACGCTGCTCAAAGCGGGTGGCGGCTTTCTTTACGACCATGATTGGGACAACGGGTTTGAGATTTGGAAGGACCCGAACGATGACAAGTATTACACCGACGCCGACGTCTATTTGGAGAGAACGTTTGCCGGCGTCACCAAAGGTCAATGGGCTGTGCTGGAATTGTCCACGAGCAACGGCCCGAGCTTCTTCCCCTATACCGTCGCCGAAGTTAACGAAGCCTCGCTAGCTGGGTTCGGCATCAGCGGCAAATCAACCGGCCTGCGGCTCGCATCCGGCAGCGGCGCCGGACTGGGAGACAACGCGACCGATAAGAAATCACAGTTCGAAGTCCGCAAGACCACCGCGCTTATCAACAGTGAACAGTTGCCGCTGGCCGAATTGCCAATCAGCGATTTGATCGAACCGGCGTCAGTCGTAACTGACGGCATTACGCTCGACGGCATCTATCTCGGATTGAACATCGGTCAGCGGGTAATTCTCAGCGGTGAACGAACCGATCTCTCCGGCGTCTTTGCCAGCGAGGCACTCACGTTAAAAGACGTCGTCGTGGAAGGCGGCTTTACGTTGATCACTTTTGCCGAGTCGTTGGTTTACACGTACCTGCGCACCACCGTGACCATCAATGCCAATGTGGCCCCGGCGACCCACGGCGAAACGGTGCAGGAGACACTCGGCGGCGGCGATGGGACGCAAACTTTTCAAAAATTTGTATTGCGCCAACCGCCGCTGACTTACGTCAGTTCGGCCGATCCGAGCGGTGCATCGAGCACGCTTGAAGTACGAGTCAATGACGTGCTTTGGCATGAAGTGCCGGACTTTTACGGACATGAACCACAGGAGCGAATTTACGTAACGCGGCGCGACGATCAGGGAAATACCACAGTAATTTTCGGAGATGGCAAAACCGGGGCGCGGCTGCCGACGGGCCAGGAGAACGTCACGGCGAAATATCGGAAAGGAATCGGGCTGGGCGGATTGGTCAAGCACGATCAACTGACTCAGCTCATGACGCGGCCGCTGGGGGTGAAGAGTGTGACCAATCCGATCGCTCCGAGTGGCGCTGCCGATCCCGAAATCCTCGCTGATGCCAAACAGAACGCGCCACTCACTATTCTGACGCTCGGGCGGGTGGTCTCTCTTCGCGACTACGAAGATTTTGCGCGCGCCTTCAGCGGCATCGGCAAGGCGCTGGCAACCTCGACCTGGTTTGGCGAAACGCGCGGGGTGTTTGTGACCGTTGCCGGCGCCAACGGCGCCGACGTTGCAGACCCGGGCGTGCTGCACACCAATTTGGTAAATGCCATTCAGTCATCCGGCGATTCGTTGACGCCGGTGCTGATCAAGTCTTATTCACCTCGATTCTTCCGAGTCACCGCGCAACTGAAAATCAATCCCGATTACCTCGCCGCAAACGTTTTGGCTGCTGCCGAAAAATCGCTGCGCGAGGCGTTCTCGTTTGACTCGCGCGCGTTCGGACAACCGGTCCATCTCAGCGAAGTCGTCGGCGTCTTGCAGGATGTGACCGGCGTGCTGGCTGTCAATGTAACTGCGCTTTATCGATCCGATGAAGATTCCGATCGTCTTGACCATATCGCCGCCGCCCTGCCGCTGGTGGGCGGCACTGACACATTTCCCGCGGAACTTTTGACGCTTGATCCGCGGCCGGTTGATTTAGGAACCTTTGCATGAGCTTTGACGTCGAGAAATTCTATTCGCTCCTGCCGGCGATCTATCGCATCCGCGATATCGAAATCGCGGAACGCACGCAATTGCTCACGCCGGCCGAACTGGCACGCCTGCAAATCCTTCGTAATCAGGACACGCGGACTGCGAAAGAAGAAAAAGAATTCGAGAGTCTGGAAGCGAAACGGCAAAGCGGCCCCCTGAAATCTTTGCTTGCGGTGATCGCCGAGCAGACCTCCGTGCTGGAAGAAAATGTCGATCAGCTTTACGACGATCTCTTTATTGAGACGTGCGCTGAGTGGGTCGTGCCCTATATCGGCGATCTGGTCGGCGCGCGCGGCATCAACGCGTTCCCCGGAGCCAGTTTCACTCAGCGAGCCATTGTGGCGAACACCCTCGCGCACCGGCGCCGCAAAGGAACCGCCGCCGAGTTGGAACAACTGGCGCAGGATGTGACTGACTGGCCGGCATCTGTCGTCGAATACTTTCAACTTCTGGCAACCACCCAATATCTGAATCACCTGCGGCCGAAAAATCTTTCGGTAGCAAGCCTTCGCGATACGGCCGCGCTGGAAGCCATCAACACACCTTTCGACCGCGTACCGCGCAATGTGGACGTTCGTCACATCGCATCGCAGCGCGGCAAGTACAACATCCCGAACGTTGGAATTTTTCTTTATCGATTGCGCGATTATCCGATCACCAGCGCGCCGGCATACCGCTTCGACGACGAGCGCTATCTCTTTGACGTACTCGGCAAAGACATTCAACTGTTCAATCGCGCGGAAAAAGAAGACGAGATCAGCCATCTCGCAGAGCCCATCAATGTGCCACTGCCGCTTACGCGCCGCGGAATGGATCGCGTGCTGGAGACTTACTACGGCGCCGAATCCGAAAAAGGACCCAAAAGCGTTCTCCTGGAACTCGACGGCCAGCAAATCGTGCCGCAGGAGCCGTCGTCCGGAAATCCAAAGCCACCGCAGTTGCGGGACCTGATTAAGATTTGTGATCTCAGCGATCTGAAGGACCAAAACGGCAATGTCGTGATCGGCCTCGACGGGAAGGCAGCTTGGGCGCACGTTCCCAAGGACAAGATCGCCATTGACCCGGTGCTCGGTCGCCTCGCCTTGCCGATCAAGAGTCCTCCGCAGCCGCCGCCGCGCAATATTCGCGTCAGTTATCGATATGGATTTAGTGCGGATATGGGTGGCGGCGAATACGAACGCGCCGCAACTTTTGCGAGCGCGGCCGCGCCCGTGAAAGTGCCGGCCTCGCCTCCCTTGACCTTGCAGGACGCGCTCGACCAAATCAAAACATCGGGCGGTGTCGTCGAAGTTGAAACAAATGATCGATTCTTTGAG
>Ga0134126_10000244_pt1 | contig 69885 bp, 104 predicted proteins | sample KB31752_FD_96881 | JGI IMG/M metagenome (GOLD analysis project Ga0134126, IMG submission 96881) | Terrestrial soil microbial communities with excess Nitrogen fertilizer from Kellogg Biological Station, Michigan, USA - KB3-175-2 | ecosystem: Environmental > Terrestrial > Soil > Unclassified ...
CGCGACCGCGAGCGCGAGCGCCAAGCCGATCAAGGCGCAGGCTGCCCCGAAGCCGCCCGCCAAGGCCCCGACCCTCAAGACGCCCGTGAACGTGTACGCGCTCCTCATGAACGGTGGCCCGTACGACTGGACCGTGCACAGCACCACGTGCAAGTCCTACAAGGCCGCCAAGGCCAAGAGTGCCTACGCGGGCCTGGACGACTACGAGATTAGCGACGTGCTGAACCAGCGCGACGTCATCATGGACGTCTGGGACGACCAGATCCGCGAGTCCTTCACTGACGCCGACGGTGACGACTACGCGGCGGCCAGCTGGGGCTGGCTCAAGAAGAACGGCTACGTGGACAGCGTGAGCTTCCACAGCGTCTGCCTCCAGGGCCTTCCCCAGACGTCCAAGGCGGCCGCAGCGAGCAAGTCCTCCGAGGCCATCAAGAAGGCCACGAAGAACGAGCTGGCCACCCGCGTGGCCGAGGCGGCGGCGAAGCTGCTCGACGACATATTCGACGAGAACGACGGCCCCGAGGCCAAGTTCCTCGCTGCCCTGCTCGCGGCGTTCGGCTCGGAGGACCAGGCCCGGCAGTGCGTCGCCCAGTGGATGCACGGGATGCCGGTGGACCGCGACCGCTGGTACGCGAGCGGCCTGCCGATCCCCCAGCGCTCCGACTGGGCCGACTACACCCCGCCCGCCACCCCGGCCGACGTCCCCGTCCGGACCGCCACCGCCCCGGCCGAAGCCAAGTAGCCCGCGCCGCGCGTAGCCTCCGCCCTAGCCATCCGGCTAGGGCAGAGGGCTAGCGCTACGCGGGTAGCGCGCGAAGGAGGCACCGTGAGAAACAAGCAGGACCATCTACCCGAGTGGCTGAACGAGACCGTGGACGTGACGCTTGTCCACACCGACCCCGAACGGGTGCTAAGCGTGTACCTGGTTACCCGGACGTACAGCCGGGGCGCGATGACCCTGACTTTCGAGCACGGCGGTCACGTGCTGGTCAACGGGAACAGGACCGAGATGACCGAGTCGCAGCAGCAGGCACTCTGCGCGATGGCGGACGAGGTGGCGACCCGGCCGAGCGCCGGCGCCGGGATGATACCGCAGGTCGGCGAGACCGTCCGCTCCGAGCCCGAAGACAGAAACTGGTAGAAAGGGAAACAATGTTTATCGTTCTCGTCAAGTTCAAGAAAGACACCATGCCCGTCCTGGTGGGCGTGGCATCCATCGACCATGCCGAGCGCCTCGTTACCATGGACGGGGTGGAATGGGCGAGCCACCCGTTCGCCCCGGAGACCGGGTACATGTTCCTCAGCGACGACCAGCAGACCGTCGCGGTAGCGGGAGGCGGAGAGGCCATCAGGCCGCTGAACCCGCCCCTGCCGCTGAACCCGCCCCTGCCGGTCACCCCGCCCGACGCCAGCCAGTAGCCGCGCGTAGCCTGGGGTAGGGGCACCGTCCCTGCCTCAGGGCTAGCGTGACCACCCCGGTCGCGTGAAGAAAGGGAAGACGACATGATCATCCTCGGAATCCTCCTGCTCACATCGCTCTGGCACGGCGGAGGCGGATTCATCTCCTGCGACGCGGTGTGTCCGTACTGCAGGGCAGACCCCGGCTGCCAGAAGAACATCGTGCACGCGGACGCACCTCCCGGGGCCAGCCCGCACAAGTGCCGCAAGTGCAACCGAAGCTGGAACAACTGACATGCCGACGCGATTCTACGTCTACCTGTGCAGGGCGTGCAGGCGAAGGAACTACTTCCAGGACAAGCTTCCGCCTGGCCCGGAGTTCGCTAGCTGCATGTACTGTCACGAGGACAACAGCCTGGAATACAAGGGCTACGAGGACCAGGACTAGTAATCCACCCGGCCGAAACGGAGGTCCCATTGCCCCTCCGTCTGCGGGGAGCGACCCGCACTGATGAGTGCCAAGGAGGTACCGTGAGCAGTAAGAAGCCCATCCACAATGCCCCCGATTCCACCGAACCGATGACCAAGGCGCAGCTGGTCGACGCGATCCTGGCCGATGACGAGGCAGGGAACGACGAGCGCGTGATCCTCTACGTGCGCGACGGCGACCTGGGATGCTACTACCAGGTCAAGCGGATCGCCCTGAGCATCTCCCATGGCGTCAATGGAGAGGAAAAGACCGCGCTCGTGATCGAGGCGGGAGGGCTGCTCAGTGTGGGCTAGCCTGCGCCGAGAGTGGTGGTACCGGAAGTACATGTTCGTCAACAAGTACAAAGGGTACCAGCGGCGCTATGGCAAGTACGGCCGTACGGCTTTCCTGCCGCATCGGCACATCCCGAGTCGAATCCCGGCCGGCGGCGGCTGGTACTGCGTCCGCTGCGGAACGCGGAACGCCACGGTACAGAGAAGAGGACAGAGTGCCTGAGGACATGGCAACGCGCGCAGTCGAGCGGCTGCTAGCGATGCACAATGAAGCCCATCCGCATATCGACCCCGAGCGTGCCACGGCCGAGGTGCGTGACTACCTCCGGCGGGCGCACGGCCTGACCCCGGATCTCCGGCCGCTGAGCTACACGCTCAGCGAGATTCCGGCCGTTTACGTCGTGGCGTACGCGGCGGAGGCGGACGCGGCGACCGCCGACCTTACCGCGCTCCGCCGGCCCGCGCCCGGCCAGCGCTAGGGGCCTTACCGCCACGGCTACCGTGACCAGCGTACCCCTACCGCCGGCCGGCGGTCGGGGGTATACTGGTTACGGCGAGAGGAGTAGATCCAGTGATTTCCCCCGAGCAAATCCAGAAGCGGGAGCCGCTGACCGGCGCCGCAAGCTTCCTGGACAGAATCATCTACGCGAAGCGGGAGCAGAAGACCGCGATGGTCCTCTACTTCGCCGCCACCCACGCGCTTGACGGCCTGAACACCATCGGCCGCCTGCTCGTGACGTCCGACCAGCCGAACAGCGGTAAGACCACCGTGCTCGACGCGGCCGGCATGCTATGCCAGAACTTCTGGATGGCGGATCCGACCAAGTGGGCGCTCCAGGCCAAGTTCACGGAGCGCGACCGGGCCACGGTGGGCCTGGACGAGATTAGCCAGGTGTTCGGTACAAGCGGACTCCGCGGACGCGGCAGCCCTCTGTACAAGCCGCTGGTGGAGGGCTACCGTCGCACGGCGACGTTCAGCATCTCCGTCGACCGGACGGCCACTGACATCAGCGCGTATAGCGGCGCGGTCCTGGCCGGCCTACGGCAGGCCGTCCCGCCCGACCTATACAGCCGGTGCATCCAGGTAGCGATGACGCCATGCCCGGCGACTATCGACCTGGAGGACTCGCTGGACGAGGGGGTGGTCGCCGACGGCCAGCGTATCGGTCTGCAGATACACAACTGGGCCCGAATGTTCGTCGACGACATCGGCGCCTTCGCCCGGGACGCTCGCAAGCGCCACCCGAAGCTGAAGGGCCGCAAGCTCCAGGTGTGGGGCTCCCTGTTCGCGATCGCCGAGATGGCGGGTGGCGAGTGGCCGCAGCGCTGCATGGATGCGTTTATGGCAATCGCCCTGGACGAGACCGACAAGCCGATCCTCTCCGCCGAGCAGCAGCTGCTGAGCGACGCCGGTGCCTACCTGGCGGAGCGCAGCGTGCTCCCGGCCCACGCACGGTATCTGTTCAGCGGGGAGCTGCTCAGTTCCCTGCGGACGATGGACGAGAAGCTCTACACTAGCAAGACCGACCGCCAGATGGCCATGCTCATGAAGAGCGCGCTGGGGCCGTCCCGCGTGATCACGCTTCCGAGCCGGAAGACCGTACGCGGGTGGGAGGCGGCCGGTATACTAGCCGAGTACCAGAGGCTACTTGATGACCTCCGGCCTGAAGTGCCGGAGGATGCCGAAGACGAGTATGACACGTTCTTCGACACGGAGGAGCCGGAAGAAGAGGAAGGGAGTGACGCGGCGTGAACTGCCCCAGCTGCGGTCTGGCCGTGGCCTTCCACGGCGGGTTCCGCGTGTGGTTCCATTACCCCAATACCAACCCGCGCTGCTGGGGGCCGAGCGACCTTCCAATCCCGCAGACTACCGAGACTACCGAGACTACCGAGCGGAGCGCGGTATGAAGCTTGACGCTACCGCGCTCGCTACCATCGCGGCCCTGAGCGAGGGCACCTACCATCCGGCTGGCGATCCGCCCTACGTGGCGCTGGTCGCTGGCCGGGGAGACGTCCAGCTGGACGCCGAGGGCTACGGCTACTATCTGACCTGGGACCAGACTCTCGCCGTTGACGAGGTGATCGACCTGGGGGTACCCGAGACCACGAGCCTGATCATTCTTGCCGACTGGCTCGCTCAGAAGTCCGACGAGTATAAGGACCACTAGTGGCCTACCACCCGCTCCGCGCCGCGCCCGATAGCGGGGTGATTGGACTGGTGTACCTACTCCACTTCGAACAGTCCTACAAGCATGCCCGGCACTACTGGGGCTGGGCCCTGAAGGTGGAAGCACGAAACTCGCAACACATCGCCGGGACGGGTGGCCGGCTGCCGGGCGTAGTCGCGGCGGCCGGCATCGGCTGGGAGATCGCCCTGGTGATGCCCGGCGACAAGAACAAAGAACGACAGATGAAGAATCGCGGCGGAGCCGCCCGGCTCTGCCCTATATGCAGGAGCAAGGAGAAGTAATGGCCATCAGCGAATTCCGTGTCGAGGTGTACGAGAGCGACGAGCGATTCCCCGGGCTGACTCGCTGGGGGATCAAGGACCGGGAGACCGGCCAGTGGGAAGAGCTACGCGGCATCTACGCGAGCGCCGAGCACGAAGAAGTCAGCAGCCATTGCGACCAGCTGAACGCCAGCCAGACGCCGGAATCCAAGGCGGAGCGCATGGGCCGCCGGGCCGGAACCGAAGCGGCTCAGTGGGCAATCGAGCCCGACCGCATGACCAAGGGGCAGATGGTCCGGGTTATCCGGGGCATCGAGGCGGTTGACCCCGAGGTCATAGACAACTTTAGCCCGCCCAACCTGAGCGGCGCCGGCATGACGCCGGCCACACTGTGCATGGAGATGGACATCGACCCGCACACCGGGGACGGAGAGCTGCAGACCGAGTTGTGCGACGCCTGGGAGGAATCCGCCCGAGAGGCGTTCTGGCTCGAGATCGAGCGCATCCTCCGGTTCCACCTGGGTGCCGAGTGATCGACATCGAGGCATCCTGGATCTGTATGGTGCGCCACTCCGGTTACCATAACGGTCCAGGATGCGGCCCCGATGATCCTCACCATGGGGACTGGGGCTGTGGATACATGTTCCACATACTTATCCGGGCGCCCGGTCCGGGCGCCATCCTGGCCATACGCCAGCAGCTGATCAACCCAGGAAGGAAGAGCGATGTACCAGAACAGGTTCCCGGAGTCAGTAACGAGGGGCCACCGGAATCCGATCGTGCGGTGGCTGACGACCGAGATCAACCGCCACGAGCGTAACATCGTGCGCCAGGCCAGCCGGGTGAACGACGTGGTCAGCGGAGTCGTTGCGTGCGTAGAGAACGGCACAGAGGCGGAAAGTGCCTATGCGGCCTCCGGTTCCCTGGCCGATATGGCCCAGTACATCGGGATGCGCTCTTCCGACTACGCCGCGCTCGGCGAGGTGCTCGGGTCCCAGGAAGCCTACGATGAGTTCCTGAAGCAGTACCCGCCGAGGAAGCTCTAGGCAATAGCGAAAAGCCCGGCTCATGATCGAGCCGGGCCTTTCTGATTTCTAGGCAGCGTGGGCCGGGTCCCACATTTCACACCGGAGGTTGAAGCTTCGCTTCGCGCGGCGGAGCGCGGTCAGCGCGTGGCGTAGCGCGTCCCGCTCGTGGTCCGTCTGGCCTCGCGCGGCCCACACGCCGGCCGCCGCGAGCCGGGCGTCGTCGAAGGAAGACTTAGCAATATCCCTGCCCTGCATGACTAGCCGGGCGTCGTTGCAGAGCGCCGTCCGCTCGAAGCAAAAGCGTAGCTGCTGGGCGAAGTAGACGGGTGTGTACACCTCGGGGTCCTTGAGCGGCCGTCCGAAGTCAAAGTCCTCCGTGACGACCGCTGGCCCCAGCTTGTAGGCGAGAGACTGCGTCTCCCGGATGATCTCGCACATCGCCCAGACCTGGTCGCTGATGCGACCGCGGAGCTGGCCCGTTTTCCAGCTGCATATCTTACTCGGCTCGGAGCCCCAGATGGATAGCCGAGGAACGGTGATGCGAGCCCATCCCGTGGTCACGCCAGGATCGATTCCAAGGACGTGGATCTCCTTAGGGGGCATTGACCTCTCCAGCAATCGTGTCGATAGTCCCGCTGTACGCGCCTCGTCCAGAAGGTCGTCCCAGCGTACCGATGCATTCAAGAATAACCTCCTCGAGGCTGACGAAGTGGGCGATGTGTCCCTCAGGGCACCAGGACTTCCCATTGTCGAGGAGGCCAAGGGGAAGATGGTGAGCGGGGCACCAGAGTGTCATCGGCATTCTCCTTAGAAACGCAGAAGGCGGAACGACGCGCGCTCCGCCTCCGCGTACGGTAAGCTAGCGAAGTTTCCGACGTCTCGCTAGCCGAGAGGTTTAACGTATATGAGTCTACCCGCTGAGCGGTCCCCCGCGACGGAAAAAGCCCTAATCCGCGCGCATCAGCTTATCGACTATGGGGTCCCGGTATTCCGGGGCAGAATCCGCTCTGATGGCAACCCGGACACCGACGACCGGCGCTGGCGTAACTGGCAGCGTACGAAGCCGAACCATGAGGCGGTGGACCGCTGGAAGCCGGGCGAGGCACTCTGCGCCGTCACAGGCACTACCTTCGATGTACTGGACATCGACCCGCGCAACGGCGGGCTCCTCAGCTTCAAGCGGCTCGCTCGAGAACTGGGTGACGACGGCCCCGACGTGTACTGGGAAGTATCGACTCCCTCTGGAGGACGCCATCTATACATCGCAGCCCTCAGCATCGGAAAGCATACCGGATTCCTCAAGGGACTCGATCTACAGGGTGGTCATCCAGACGGCACTGGACGGGGGTTTGTCTTCCTTCCGCCAACTGTGCGAGCCTCCAAGGTCACCGGCGAGGTACGACACTATACCTGCCGTGATGACCCTATACGTCCGCCAGCCACAGACAACGGGTGTGATCTTCTCCGCGACTACATCCTAGAGTCGCTCGGCGAGTCAGCCGACATAGCCACCGGGATCACCCGCACGCCGGCCGAGCAGCTACGCCAGCTGTGTATCGAGGCGGAGGCCGGCGAGCAGCGGCCCGCCCTGCTCCGGTTCGTTCACGAGCTGGAGCGAGTCGGGGTAAGCGAGGATGCCATCCTCGGCCAGCTAGTCGAGCTGGTCGGCGAGATGCCCGCCTACAACCCCAGCGACCCCTGGTACCCGGCCAAGCGGCGCTCCCGGCCCGATTGGCATCTGCGCGGCCTGCTCCACCGCAAGGGAACCGTCATCCCGGACGCCACCGAGGAGGAGGCGGACGAGCTGGCGGATGCGGAGCCTCTGCGTACCGGCCTGATCCAGTGGGTCCACGAGATTAGCGAGCGAGACCTCGCGTGGCTGTGGTACGGACGGCTTGCGTTTGGCGAGCTGACTCTGCTCGATGGCGCCAAGGGCAAGGGCAAGTCATTTATCACCTATGACATCATCGCCCGCGCCACGCGCGGACTCGCCATGCCCGGCGAGGACCAGGCAGAGTGCAAGCCGATCACGGTGCTGCTCTTTACCGACGAGGGCGGCTGGGACACGACCATCCGGCCGCGTCTGCGGGCGTCGGGGGCGGACCTGCGGCGGGTGGCCCGGGTGAGCCCAGCCCAGGTGCGGAAGGATTGGGGATTCCCCAACGGCGCGCGGCGCGTCGGCAACGCGATCAGGGAGTGCGGTGCACAGCTGGCCATATTCGACCCGATCACGGACATGCTGAACGAGGACGTACAGACCCATAACGACGCCTCGGTGCGGCGGGCGCTCGGACCGATGGCCGGCATTCTGAACGAAACCGGCTGCGCCGGCCTGGCCATTCGACACTTCAACAAGATGTCCGGGGCGGGTGCGCGGAACCGAGGGAGCGGGAGTTCCGCATTCCAGAACCGTGCGCGCGTGCACATTATCACGGGCGAGCTACCGCCCGGCCGGGAGGAGCGCTTCGGGATCGCGATCGTTGATACGAATCTCACCTCAAAAAAGGGTATCGGCGATGTCTGGGGGTATAATATCGTTGACAGCGAGATACCCACAGGTGACCGCCAGGGAAGCCATCACGGAAGGATTGAGTGGGGTGGTATAGCAGAGGGAGTGACCCCTGACGTCCTTGCGGACGGCGAGGGTCCGGGCCGTGGCAAGGGATCCGACACATTCAACGAGGTGACAGAAGTGATGGCTGACCTTTTCAACGAGAAGGAGACATGGCCGTCCACTGAGGTCATCGCAGCACTACAAGAAGCAGGCGTTTCCACCCGTAAGGACCTGGTTACGCGCGCTCGGCAGACGCTCGGAGTCCGTGCAGTGGCGGTACGGAAGAAGGGCATGCCCGGCGTTCGCGGGTGGAACTGGACCACAAAGAAGGCACGAGTCAGGGAGGAGGATGACGATGGCTGAGAGCGCAGCAATCATGTGGGCGGACAGCGACTACGAGAACACCCCCGAGCGCGAGGAGGCAATAGCTGCTGTCTCCGATATCCTGAAGATGTTCGACCTTACGGTCGGCGGAGCCGTACTCGAGCGGGCAGTTCAGCGAGTGATATGCACCTCTGGAGTTGCCGAACGCCGAGGCTACGATCTTGGATGGACGCACTGCGAGGACTCGATCCGGGAGTAGGCCCGGACGTCTTAGCAGTAACCTACCCCCTCGGCGGATTCGGCCGAGGGGGTAGCGCGCGTCAGCCCGGTACGGTATAATGGTTCCATACGACCGTAGCGAACGAGGAGGCGACGGTGGGCGACCTAGAGTCTGTACTGAGCAAGGTACGCGGGCTAACAGCGAAGGCAGAGAGCCTGACCAATAGCGCGGAGCAGCCCGGTACCCCCGAGCACGAGGCGAGTGCCTGGCGGGCGGAGGCAGATGCGTGCAGGACTATGGCGGACGCGCTGATGCTGAAGTACGCGATCAGCGAGGTGGGCGAGAACAAGGCGAAGCCGCTGACCGACCAGGCCAAGCCGATAATCCTGACCATCAACATCGGGCCGCAATCCGAGATTCTGGGGTACGTCACCTGGATGATGCAGGAGATGGCCAGGCACTGCCGCTGCCGCATCCGCCCGTATACCTCGTACACGAGCGAAGGATGGAATGCCAAAATCTACGGGTTCGAGTCCGACGTCCGGTACTTCGAGCTGATGTACACCACGACGCGGCTCCACATGCTGGGCGTCCTGCTCCCCCGCGTAAGTAAGGCCGAGTCGCTGGAAGACAATGCCTACCGGCTCCACAACTCCGGCTACAACTGGCTCCAGATCGCCGAGATGTACGGATGGGAGAGGTACCGGGGTGCGATGTACTTCGGCGAGCACAACGGAACCCGGCCGCCGGCCGACATGAAGGTCCCCTACTGGCATGTAGAGCACGGCTGGCAGCCTGCTACGCAGGTAGGCTCCCGAATCAAGCGCGCCTACCACCGCGCCTGCGCGGCCCGGGGCGAGTCCGTACAGAAGATCGCCGCGAACGGCAGCGCCACCTACCGTAAGTCGGCGGCAGACGGGTACGTCGGCATGATCATCCGGCGCCTGGCCATGATGCGCAGAGAGCGTACGGCTGGTGCCGAGATGGTTCTGGCTAGTCGTGGGGACGCACTGGACTCACTGTTCCGGACGGACAACCCGGACCTGTTCGCCGAGCCGGAGGAGGAAGAGTCCAACGCCAAGCCTCGGCGCCGAGCGCGCGTTCATCACATGACGATTAACCCGGACGCCTACCGGCGTGGCGCGGCCCACGCCCAGAGCGCCGACCTGAGCGGCAGCGCCCGGATGGGCGGTGAGCGCGGTGCCATCGGATCCTAGCTGGCCCCGGGACCCGGCCGATGTGATCGACCGGGTCACAGGGAAGGTCCGGGTATTCGAGGAGCGCTGCACGACCTGCGTATTCTGGCCGGGCAACCGGATGAACCTGAGCAGAGGACGCCTGTTGTCGGTCATCCGGGGCAACCTCGAGGCGCAGGCGCTCCTTACCTGTCACCAGACACTACCGTACGGGGATCCGGTCTGCCCGCCGACCGTGTGCAATGGATTCTGGACGGCCTACGGGATGAAGACCATGGCCGGCCGGATAGCCAGCAGTCTTATCGGAATCATGTTCGTTAAGCTACCAGTGAAGGAGACCAGCGACAGTGACCAAGTTCCACCAGGGCGGGAAGCCGGATCGTCCGGTGTACGTGACCAGCCGGAAGAAGATCAAGGTGGCGCGTAAGCTGACCAACGAGGTCGGGGTCCAGCGAGCACGGGCCGTGAAGCAGGCGATGGCCAAGGCAGAGGCCGCCACCCTGAGCGAGTGGATGGCATCCGACCGGGCCGTGCTGGCGAACACCGGCTACCGCTGCACCGTTTACCGGCGCAGGGGTAAGGAGGTCGTGATGACGTACGTCTGCGACCACCACCACAAGATGCCCCAGACCGCGATCGCCTGCGCGCAGAAGGGGGCCCGGCGTCTGAACAGGGAAGAGCAGGAATCCTGGGGCTATTCGAAGGTCGCGGAACTGGTACGAGAAGTCACCGCGAAGGGGTAGCGCGCGGCGCCCGGGTGGCGTAGGATAGTAACCAGTCGAGGGTAGGAGGCACCGTGATCACATGCGGCAACTGCAAGAAGGGCCACGAAACGGTCCAGGAAGTCAAGAACTGCTACGGTAGGTCCAGCATCGCTCACCGCGCCGCGTTCGCGGCGACTGCGCCGCAGCTGAAGTACATCGCTACGCTGCTCGCGGAGCGGGACATGACCCCGCTGCCGAAGGACGCCCGGCTGAGCAAGACCGAGGCCAGCGCGCTCATCACCGAGCTGAAGCAGACGCCCCGGCCGGCCGACCCGGGCCGACAGTCCGCGGACGGCGACCCGGAAGGCTATGGAGATACCGACCCGGACGTCGTGTTCTCGGACGGCGAGGACTTCGAGATCCGGCAGGCACAGTATACCCGGACGGACGGCATGCCGTTCCGGGTATGGGAGGGCGGCCCGATGCCGATCGACCATCCGCACTCCGCCTTCCGCACCTCACCGCAGGCCGCCGCCTGGACGATGCCGGAGGGCTACTACGCGATTCCCAGCCTGACGGGCAACAACGACCTGGACTTCTACCGGGTGGACCGCCCGGACACGGGACGCTGGGCCGGGTACACGTTCGTCAAGATGGTCATCGGTGGAAAGTCGGCGATGTCCGTGCGCGGCCGGGACCGTCTGTTCCAGATCCTCTCGGTGATCGAGAAGGACCCGGCAAAGGCTGCCTGGCAGTACGGACAGTCAATCGGTAACTGCGACAAGTGCAACACGCACCTGACCGACGCTGCGAGTCGATCGTACAGCCGAGGGCCGAACTGCCGCGCCAAGTACGGGCTGGGATTCCGTGGGACCGAGGTTTCTCCGGTCGTACGCAACAGCACCCGGCCGGCGGGCCTCCCGGTCCCCAGCCGTCCGCGGAGCCGGGCCAGCTAACTGGCCGCTGAGCGGCGCCCTGGGGATTCGGCGCTCCCCTCCCGTCCGGATGGTAGGAAACCCCCAGGGCGTCTCTGGGTGACTAGCAAGAGAGGGCATCAAATGGTTTATGTCGTTGTCTTGTGCCTCAAGGACCTCGATGACGTCGAGGTAGCGCACCAGGTCGAGTCTGATGACCCGCTCACAGCCGCGTTCCGTGCAGGCCAGGAGATGGGTTCCGGAATGCGGGCCGAGGCAATCCGTTCGGAGCCACTGTCGGCCTATCGGCAAGCTAAAGAGCTACTGCGCTACGGAAGGGTGGCCTAACCTCGTGGCAACCATAAGCAACCCGATTTTCATACAGGACATTATCGACGGGAACGGCATATGCCCTGGTGACGAGGAAAGCCCGATGGGCCCGATCGTCCGGATCGTCCAGTACACAAACAACGGGAACGAGCGCGTCTGGGGTATACTGTACGAGTCCGAGGCACTCCAGCGTCTATGGGATAAGTACATGATTACGTCCGAGTACCTTCGGGATCCCGAGGAGGTGTGGCGCCACCCTGACATCGTGACGTTCCAAGACGGATCGGCGGCTGTTTACCGGCCGGAGAGCAGAATTCCAAGCGTAGAACAATGGGGCCAGTAGGCCGACGGTAACAACCCTCTCCCGAGGAGGACCAATGGAAGTCAAGCCAGTCGCTGTCAAGAACATCCATCCGAACCCGGACAACCCGCGCCTCGAGGCCGGGGACGTAACCGATCTGGCCGTGTCCATCAGGAAGGTGGGCCTGATTGACCCGCTTCTCGTCATTCCGGCGCCCTGGCTTCGAGGTGACGATGATCCTGACATGCATTACATGATCGAGGACGGGTATCGGCGCTGGGTCGCCTGCAAGTCGATTCTCGACCCCGAGGACCTGATCGAGTGCCGCGTGCGGGTTCCGGGTCCAGAGGAAGACCTGGCTCGGCGCGCGATCGTCACCGCGCTCGTCACCAGCCTTCACCGAGTGAACCTCGGCCCGATGGAGCGTGCCCGCGCCTACGGCCGGCTCCGCGACGAGGGACACCTGACCCATTCGCAGATCGCCCAGATCGCCGGGGTCGGGGAGAGCGCGGTGAGCACGTCTCTGATGCTCATGGATCTGGCGCCTTCCGCCCAGAAGCGCGTCGAAGAGGGCAAGCTGAAGGTCAAGGACGCCGAGGAGGCCGTCCGGCAGCACCGAGCGAAGCAGCGCAAGAACGCCGGGAAGAAGCCGGTCGACGTCGGATGGGAACCGGACCACTTTACCAAAGACCACCACCTGGCTCGTAAGGCCAGGACCATGTGCGACGCCCGACAGCACACGGGTCGGCGGCGTATCGGGGCGATCGCCTGCGGTCAGTGCTGGGAGACGGTGATACGCCAGGACCAGACAACAGTCCTACGGATCGAGTACCAAGAAGCCCAGGAGGCCGGGAAGGAGTTTCATTTCCTGGCCCCGTTCATGACCGCAGGAACTCGCAAGAGTGCGACGGAAAACGGGGGTAGCGCGCCTTCCGTCAGCGGAGTAGGGTAGGCGGATGGAAAAGCGCGGTTACGCGGTCGTTATGGCCGGCGGAAATGTATACCAGGACCGGAGAGGTCACTACGAGTTCTCCTGGTTTCGATGCTGGCTGATGACCATGTGGCCGCGCTCCGCCTGTTTTGGCGGGGCGATCCACCACCTGCCGCTTCGGGGTAAGATACCAGGGTACATTCCGCCCTGGGTACCGAAGGAGTCATGGAAGCCTTGACGAACGACGAGGGAAAGTTATGCCATTCATGTACCTGGCTCTAGATGTGGATGATCAGGGCGGAATCCATGCATCGGTGAAGAACGAGGGCAGTTTCAAGTGGGCCACCCTGGGCGGCCCTAACTCACGGATCAGCCACGCGCCGTTCGCGGTATTCCAGATCGCCGGGTTTGACGGCATCGATTGCCTCACCGACGAGGAGTTGATCTCTGAGCTGACGAATAGGCTCCCCACGAGAGAGCTGTTCCACCGAATGAGAATCGAGCTATCGCTAGACGATCTACTGGTTCTAATCAAGGATCGTGCTACTCGTGGCTGAAACCCAGGGGAAGAAAGCAATCGATGCCGCCATGGAGATGAGGAGGCTCGCTGCTGAGCTTAGCTACATGGCCGGCGAGATAGAACTTGCCCCACACGACATCGAAGGGGCCTATCGCTATGTGTACGGATTCCGCATGGAATTCGGCAGGACGGTTGTAGCGAAGCTTGGATCTGGAGTACCGAAGAAACAGGAGCCTCGGTGATCGCTACCATCACCACCGACGGAAAATACATCCTGGCAGATATCCCGTATGCGCGGGGCGCCGGACGGGATAAGGCGCGCCAGATTCCGGGATGCAAGGCGGTGTACGGGGAGGACGGAAAGTTCCAGCACTGGCGCTATCCACTAACCATGGATACCTGCCGGACATTCCGGCGGCTGTTCGGGGACGAACTCCGGGTCACGAGCCAGCTCAGCGCGTGGGCGCGGACGGCGATCGCTCTCGAGAACGAGATGCAGGTTATTCGTTCTGGGAATGCGTCTTTTACTTTCTCCAGAATTCCGATCGAGGCGCCAGAACTCCACCGGGCGATTTCCTCCCGTAAGTACCAGGAGGTTGGAGCGGCCTGGCTGGTCGGCGCCGGCCAGGGGATCCTGGGTGACGAGCCTGGCCTGGGCAAGACGCCGCAGACGCTCGCCGCCCTAATCGAGTCCGGTGCCCGGAATATCCTGGTTACATGCCCACGGACCGCCACACGCAGCGTGTGGGCACGTGAGACCAATCGCTGGGCTCCAACGATCGCCCCATTCGTGGCCCAGGGAAGCCGCGCCGAGCGCGAGCAGGTGATCGAGGCATATGCGGGCTTCCCCGGGCCACGTAAAATGCTAATAGTAAACACCGAGATGGTCCGGGCTAAGCGGGTTGAGATGTGTACCCTCAAGGACCCCGGCGACCAGGAGCAGTGCCTGGCGGGGGAGGTCAGCTACGAGAAGCACCAGCATAAGTATGTGCCGGTGCCCGAATGGCCATCACTGCACGCACTGTGGTGGGATGCTGTGGTGATGGACGAGAGTCACCGGGCGCTCGCGAGTACCGCTAATATACAGAGTAAGCGGATCACTCAGGTGCGCTTCGGGGCGATGAATATCCGACGGAAGATACGGCCGGGCGGTATGGCCATTGCGCTGAGCGGAACGCCGTTCCGATCCAACCTGACGAAGGGCTGGGGAACGCTCAACTGGTGTCGTCCGGATGTGTGGAGTAGCTACTGGAACTTTGCTGGGACTCACTTCGGAGTGAAGGAAGGAAGCTACGGGCTTGTAGTCGCCGAGGGTGCCAAGGTGCCCAAGCCACTGGACGACGAGCAGTGGGCGCGTGCCATCCAGCCGTACCTGCTGCAGAGGGATAAGGCGACGGCCGCACCGGACCTTCCGCCGATATTGTACAACGATGTATGGATTGACATGGAAGGCAAGCAGGCGAAGGCGTACGAGCAAATGAAGTCGATGGCTTCTGTCCGACTGAAGGGTGGTACGCTGACGGCGGCCGGCGTGCTCGCTGAGATCACGCGCCTCCGGCAGTTTGCCATCAGCACCGGAGAGATATGGAGTTCCGAACGCTATAAGCTTGTCAAGGGGAAGGGGTACGTATATAACCAGGACGAGTTTCGGCCGACGTTCCCCAGCAATAAGATCGACTGGATCCTTGAGTTCCTTCGCGAGCGGGAGGGGTACGAGTCTAAGGTTGTCATCGCCTCTAATTTCACGCAGGTAATTGAGCTACTGGCCGAGGCAATCTACGGAGAGTTCGGTAGGGATCAGCGGCCGTTCCAGATCACCGGGAAGACCGGCGACCGAGACCGGGCGAAGATTGTTGAGTTGTTCAATGATCCCCGGGATAAGCGGCGTGTCTGCCTGCTTAACACTGTGGCGGGTGGCGAGGCGATCACGCTCGACGCCTGCTGTGACGACCTCGTGCTACTCGATCCAACCTGGACGAGCGACCAGGAGTTCCAGGTGGTTTCTCGGATCCACCGAGTCAGTCGGATCCACCAGGTGATAGTCCACCGCCTGTTTAGCGTCGGGAGCATCGACGAGTGGATGGCAGAGACGACGGACGAGCAGCGGGCAACCCTGCTCTCGGCTCAGCCCGATAAGATAATGGAGGCGATCGGGTGAAGTACATCGTCGAGATAGCAGACTCTGATGCAGAGAACATAGAGAGGATGAAGGAGCTGACTGATGACCTCTACATCACGGACGGCGGGTATGAAGAAAGGCTCTTCACGCACATCCTCGAGATCAGTCCGTACCCGGGCTGACGTCGCGGTGGTTCAGCCGCGTATCGGGCGCGCGGCGGCCGTCGCGTACATGGCGGAGCGCTACCGCTGGGACCCGAAACGGGTAACCGGGGCGATCCTCCATCTCGCGGATCACTTCGGCGTAACGAACGAGGTTTTCTACCCAGATCCGCAGAACTACAAGCAGGTGACGGTCGTCTGGATCAGAAGGCTTACCGGAGGTACCTACGAGATCAGCGAAGAAAGTAGGGCCGCGAGGGTAGCCGTAGACCCCGGTGTACGGTATACTTCGGTGGTACCACTACGTAAGGCCGCTTCATCCAGTCAGATACGCCAGGAGGCAGTTCAGATGCCAGCACGCACACGCAAGCCGCCGGCCAAGGCCAAGGCCGTCGAGCCGGAGCCTGAGGTCCTCGAGGACGAGGAGCTCGAGGACGAGGAGCTCGAGGACGTGGAAGAGGAGCAGGACGAGGTCGAGGACGAGGCCGAGGAAGAGGAGCAGGACGAGGTCGAGGACGAGGCCGAGGAAGAGGAGGACGACGAGGACGACGAGGACGACGAGGACGACGAGGACAAGGACTACACCCCCTACGCCGGCAAGGCTCCCACCCCGACCATGGTCGACTTCGCCGACTGGCTGCTCGGCGAGGTGTACGGCGACGAGCTGCCCGAGGAGTTCGACGAGGACAGCTTCCGGGAGGGCGTCCGGCTGGGCGGCACCCTGCGCATGGAGTTCCAGCGCTCGGACTTCTGCCGCGAGCGCCGGGAGGAGCGCAAGGCCGCGTCCGCCGCCGCCAAGCAGGCCACCAAGCCCGCCAAGGCCAAGACCGCCAAGCCGGCCAACCCGGAGCCAGCCGCCAAGCCGGCCAGGGCCGCCAAGTCGGCCGCCGGCGCGCGGCGGGCCGCTGCCCCGGCCGAGTCCACCACCAAGTCCGCACGCAAGCCGGGCACGGTGCCGGGCAAGCCCGCCGGCCGCTCGGCCGACCGGCCCGCCGCCAAGAAGCCCGCCGCCGCGCGGCGCACCCGGCAGGCGGAAGAGCCATTCTAGACCCCGCTCCAGAGGGAGAGCACGCGCCTGGCGTAGTGACCTTAGACTGGAGCGGCCAGACCCCCGACCTCCTCGATGGCCGGGAGCATAAGGGGAAGGTGACCGGGGACAACGCGATGCCAGATACAAGCTTGAGCGGCAAGTCCCGAGAACGCCCGGGAGAGTCGCGTCCAAGTGGCTCAGGCGCCTGGTGTCCCCGGTCACTGCATGTAGGGAGAAGTGGTGATAAAGATGGTGGTAAGGATTGACACGCAGCCCGGTACGGTACTGGCTGTGCGGACGTCCGGCTTTGGGGCGGACATGATCCGGTTCGGCGCGGCCCTGATCGGCGCGAGCGACCTGGAGAACCACATCGCTGTGCTGGATCACAAGACAGGCGACACGTGGTGGGCTGTCGAGGGACGGCCGGGCGGCGTCGGATGGGCGGACGCAACCGCCTACCTGGAATCCCCATGGACCCTGTCGAACCAGGGGCAGTCTCTGAGCACCAGCCAGAGGGATTCCATCTGCAAAACGATGCGCGGGCTGCTGGGCGTACCGTACGACTGGACGGCTATCGAGCAAGACGGCTTTCGCGACCTCCACATTCCGGAGCTGTGGGCGGAGAAGTGGCACGGTGTCGCCCCGGCCCACGTGGTATGCTCCTCGGTATCCACCTGGGCATACATGACGAACGGGGCGGACTACCCGAAGCAGGTTGACCCGGCCCACATCCAGCCCGCCGACTGGGCTGACTTTATCATCCTGAACGGATACCAGGAGTCACCTCCGATAAAGAGGATGTCATTCCCCTAGTAGTAGTAGTTCCATAGCGGGGTAGTGTAACTCGGGCACACGCCGGGCTCATAACTCGGAATGATGCAGGTTCAAATCCTGCCCCCGCTACGTGGCCCAGACTTTGGCGGGTCTGGCGTAAGGCAGGACATGGGGCCGTGGCTGCGCCACCATAACTCAATAGAGACTCCGGTGAGGCTATGGATGGGCTTCCTTCTACTCTCCGCGAAAGATGTAGCACATCCGCTCTCCTCACCGGCCTTGGAGGGGTAAGCTCAGATGGAAGAGCTGGAGTAATCCGTTGCGTCCTCAGGTACTATGTCGTCTTCTCGTATGCGGAACCTTTGCGCGTGGGTTCGAGCCCCACCCCCTCCCCGGTGGATACAGGGATCATAATCCCCAAGGTCCGCAACTAGGGTGGCAGCCCCGGGGCGGGGATGGCCCACGGCCCCCTGCCAGGAGCCAGGGGTCCTCGTCGGGATGGTGCCGTAAGTAAGCGCCGTTAGAAGAAAGCGGTACCATCCCAATAAGACTGACAACACGAGCAAGGGGATTATCTTGGACGAGCTGGTGTGGGTCAAATCGAGCCTGAGTGCGGGCGGCAACTGCGTAGAGGTGGCCGAGCTTCCGGACGGCGGCCGAGCAATGCGTAACAGCCGCAAGCCGAACGGCGACCGGCTCCTGTTCACGAAGGACGAGTGGGACGCCTTCCTGGGTGGCGTGCGGAATGGCGAGTTCGACCGCTTCGGCGCGTAACCCGGACGTATCGCACAACTAAATAGCGAGGGGTGTTGGTGACAAGGAACCTAAGTATACACAAGGGATCCCCGACGGTTCAATTCCGTTAGCCCCGCTGGGACGCCTGGCGGTGCTCGCGTGTTACCAACCGCCCCGTTGGGTAACCGACGCGGTAAGGCAGGAAAGGGCGCATTACTCGGGGATGCACCCTGACAATCCTCCGCCGAATGACCTGGGTGGCAGCTGCCGGGCGTCCCGCCCAACAATTCAATAGAACCCTACCGCGCGCCCCCGAGACGCGGTAGAATAGGCCGGTGGCCCGGTGAGCCACACTGACGAAAGCGCTGCTCTCGGAGTATGCAGGAAAAGGCGAGTAGTCAGCCAACTCACTGGGCCACCCTTTATCCGTCCCGAGCGGAGGCAGTACAGTGCCAGAGACGAAACTGAGAACCGTCACGGTCGTGATGGTATTCAAGGTTGGATTCCATCCGAGCTTCTCCGAAGCGGTGAAGAAGGCCGAAGAGGCCATAGCGGAGATCAAGTCGGCGATTCCCAACATCAAGAGCATCACGGTAGAAATTCCGTGATGGCCGATACCCTTCCAATTTTGACAACGAGCGAGCGCTCCCTGTTCAAGAAGTGCCCGCAGGCCTGGTGGTGGCGGTACCGGGAGGGGCTGGTGAAGCGGGGCGAGGCGCCGGATGCCCTCTGGTTCGGGATCGGTGTCCATGAGGCGCTTGCCGCCTGGTATCTTAAGGGGGAGAGGCGTGGGCCGCATCCCGCTGAAACCTTTGACACCTGGGTTGGCGAGGAAATCCGGTTCATCCGGGCCTCCATGGCCGAGCGCGATACCGAGTGGTACGACGAGCCACAGTATGAGGACGCCCGGTCACTCGGGGTGGCGATGCTGCAAGGATATGTCGAGAAGTACGGCAGGGATAGTGACTGGGATGTCATCGCCATTGAGACGCCATTCCGCGTTCGTATCACGCGGCAGGGCCGGCCGATTGGCCGCTTCTGGTCCACGTTCGACGGGGTGTACCGGGACCTGTCCGACGGCCTTGTCTACCTGATGGAGCACAAGACTGCGGCGTCCATCGACACGGCATACCTGGAGATCGATGACCAGGGCGGCTCCTACTTCGCTGTGGCTACCCAGCTACTCCGGGCGCGGGGAATTCTCGGTCCGACCGAGCACATCGCGGGTATTACGTACAACTACCTACGGAAGTCAATGCCGGACGACCGGCCCGTCAACGAGCTAGGGCAATCGCTGAACCAGGACGGATCGGTCAGCAAGCGTCAGCCGGTACCCCAGTTCGTCCGCCAGGTAGTAGAGCGCGCCCCGAGCGAGGTGCGAACCCAGATGGCGCGGATGGCCGATGAGGTGGCCGTGATGAACGCGGTACGGGAGGGCGTAATACCCCTGACCAAGACGCCGACCAAGATGTGCCCGCGTATGTGCGAGTTCTGGGATCTATGTGGACTTCACGAGCGAGGGAGCACCCGGGCGATCGAGGCGATGAAGAACTCGACGTTCCATTCTGATGACCCATATAACCGCTACCGGAAGTCGAGTTCGGGATGAGCGCAGGAACGATGGAACGGACGGCCGCTCCGCCTCCTCAGCTAGACCTTACTGATCCCGGGGGCATGCCCCCGATGGACGTCATCAAGTGCCAGTGCAAGCAGTCCTGCCCGATGAGCGAGCCGTGCGAGCTCGAGGCCACGGACGACGATCTGCTCTGCGTGCCATGCCGTCGCGCCAAGAAGCGGATAGAAGATTACAAGGCCGGACTTTTCAGCGCCACCACGATGTCCGGATGGGCCGGAATTCAGCGCTCCCTTATCCACTGCCACAATTGCGATCCGGAATTCAAAAGCAAGGAGAACCAGGATGCCAACAGGGACTAGGCGCGGCGCCCGGAAGGCACGTTCCGGCGCGGCCCAGACCGCCAAGGACTCTAGGGAGGCCCCGGGGTCCATGGACGAGGACGAGGTGACGATCGAGGTTGAGGACCTCGCTGACTTCGCCGAGTCCATCAACATCCTGCTCTACGGGCCGTCCGGCCATGGCAAGACGGTGCTAGCCGGCGGCGCCCCGAATGCGGTGTTCGTGAGTACCGAGAAGGGTGTCATCGCCGCCCGCCAGTCCGGGTCCAAGGCGAAGCTGATCCGTACGCCTACCTGGGAGCGCGTGGTCGCCGCGAAGAAGTACTGCGACGAGCACTACGGGGCGGATGACTGGATCATCTTCGATAGCCTGACCAAGATGCAGGTGCTCATGATCCGCTGGATCCTGAGGAAGATCAAACAGGACAACAGACATCGTGACCTCGACATCCCGGCGATCCAAGATCACCAGAAGTGGCAGAACTACTTCAAGCGGTTCGTCGACTCCCTGATCGACGCGCCATACAACGTCATCTTCATCTGCACCGAGATGTACAAGGAGGACGAGGAGGGCGAGGACATCGTCCTGCCGGCTATCACCGGGAAGGGGTACGAGATATGCAACTATATCCGGGCCCAGACCGACGTCAACCTCTGGTACCAGGTCACCAAGGACAAGCACGGCAACGAGGTACGTCGGGCGCTTGCGCAGCCGTGGGGTCCATACGTCGCGGCCAAGGACCGCTACCAGGCGCTCGGACGCTGGTGGGATGTGGGGTTCGGCGAGTACGAGGCGATGGCCGATATGATCGACGCCATCAATCAGGCCATCAAGAACGGCGTACCCAACGAGTTTGAGGAAGACGAAGACCAGGAAGACGACGATGAGTGAGCCGGACATGACGCCGTTCGGCCCGGCGTCCGGCTTCGACGGCCAGCAGTTCGTCATGATTGTCCCGCTCCGTAAGTCAACCACGGCCAAGTTCAGTATCGAGGCCGTTGAGACGGCCGTCGAGATCATGCTCGTTGACTCAATACCGGACGGCGTCATGGTGGACGGCGAGAAGCCGATGGACAAAACGTGGAGCGAGGAGTACATCACACCCCCGGGCCATGAGGAACAGGTACTCATCCGCATGTCCGTGTTCTTGAAGGAGGAACCCAGTGGCAATGAATGAGGGGGAGCGGCAAGCGCTGCTGAACCGGGTCATGCATGAGATAGCAGCGACCGAGATTCGGCTACGTCGGATAGGGCTCCAATTCGTGAAGGTGGGGCTGTTCGACGAGCGGACTCGCCAGCCGATCAATCACCACGACGAGCTACTCGATATGGCCGAGGAAAAGGAACCACCCGAGGTCATCGCCCAGAAGAAGCAGGCCGAGGAGGACAAGCGTAAGGCGGCGGAGTACGCTGCTAGGGCCAATGGGGAACCGTTCTTCCGCCAGCTAGACGAAGTCAAGGAAGAAGTCGAAAAGGCGAACACGGAGCAACCTGGTGAGTGAGATCAAGGTGCTAGTGAACGACAACTTCGCCTTCACGAGCGACGCCGTAGCGATCGCTATCGTTCTGCAGCATAGCCACGAAGAGCGTTCGATAATGCATTTCACCGAGGAGGGGTTCAACCGCTTCGACACAGCGGAGCCGTTCGTAACCGCCAATCCAACCATGGTGATTCCGAACGACATCGCACGCGCCCTGCTTGACGCACTGATGCGATACTACCAGGGCGCCTCGGACATGCACACGGTACGGGCTGATCTCCTTCACGAGCGGGCACGGGTCGACAAGATGATCGAGGCGACGATCGGACTGGCTGATCGCTCGCTCGCCCTCGCCCTAGGGGAGTGAGATGGCAGAGGTATTCTTCATCAAAACGGAAGGCGGGCCGCATCCGGGGGTAAGAGTGACAGATGACACCCAGTTCCCCTGGCCGCTTCCGGGCTTCCTACCGGATAGGGGCGGCCGGTACGTTAAAGTAGCGGAGTCTACCGCTCCGTCCCAGGCGGAGGGGAGTAGGCTAATCCGAGCGGCCCGCTACCGATGGTTTACCGATGCAGAAATAGAGGAGGCAGGTAGTGCCACGGCTCAAGATTGATGATGACGAGCTTGACATTGACGAGCTCGAGAATGCCGAGTACGACGACACTCGATACGAGCGGTACGATGGCGAGATCCCGCCGAAGGACACCGTGCTCGTCGGATACGTCAAGTCGGCCTGGCTGACGGAAACGCAGGCCGGCGACCGAATGATCAAGGTGTTGTTCGTGGCTGACGGGAACACCGGCGACGAGGAGGACTACAACGGCCTTCCGGTCTGGGAGAACCTCGCCCTCACCACCAAGTCCAAGTTTAAGTGGGCGCCGTTCTTCAACCAGTTCGGCCTGACCGTCCGTATGTTCGCCAAGCAGACCATGCTCGCGGCGGAGGACGACAACGTCGGCGCCCCGATCACCAAGATCGGCAAGTGGTCGCCGGGCGAGGACTCCCGCTGCGCCATCGTAACCGGCCGGGAGCGCTACAATGGCGCGTTCCAGGTCCGCGTCGCCGAGTGGATGGACGAGCCCGAGGACGACGAGGACGAGGAAGAGCTGGACGAGGAGGAGCTGGAGGAAGAGGAATACGAGGAGGAGGAAGAGGAGGAGCCCCCTCCCCCGGCCCGCACGCGGCGGGCTGCGTCTGGCAAGGGTACGGCGTCGCCTGCTACGAAGCGTGCCGCTCCCGCCAAGCCTGCCGCTACCAAGTCATCAACCCGGAAGCCCGCCCCCAAGGCCGCCGCGAAGCCGGCGCGCGGCAAGGCCAAGGCATCCGGCTACGATGACGAGCCGCCGTTCTAGCCTTCCCTGAGCGTCCTGCTCGGGGTTCACCGACGAACGGACCTCCTGCGGGATACCCTCCGAACGCGGAGACCGAGCAGGGCCCTGAGGGAAGGAGAGAGTTGAAGGTTATCATCATCGGATGCGGGCCGGCCGGACTGGCCGCCGCGCACGCCGCGAGCGGGCACGGAGCCGAGGTAGAGATACTGTCTTCCTCCGGGAAGACGGAGCAGCGCGGGCCGCTACTGATGCAGCGTCCCATTCCGGGAATAAACACCAGCCATCCGGACGGAACGATCCACCAGATCGTGATTGGAGGGGGCATCCTGGACTACCGTTACAAGCTGTACGGTGATGTCAATATCGGCATCAACGGGGACATACTCCAGCCGTACTATCACGCCTGGGATCACCGGGAGACGTACGAGCGGCTCTGGGCCGCCTACAGCGACATGATCATCCCGCATCACGTGAAGGGATCCGAGCTAGCTACATTGCACGAGCGGGCCGACCTCGTGGTCAGCACGGCGAGCGCGCGGAGCATGTGCCGTTCGGGACAGATGATCGGTGGGGGCGAACATCAGTTCAGATCCCAGGAAGTTGCCGTTACCCCATACACCTCCTATCCGAACCAGCCGCCCGACACGATCATATTCAATGCGGGCGAGCATGCACCCTGGGTTCGCTCGTCAATGGTGTTCGGTGTGCCGGTTACGGAATGGCTCGTTAGCAAGGCGCCCAGTAGCGCCACGAGGATCCGGAAGCCGATCAGCACCAACTGCAACTGCTACCCCCATGTGCTGCGGACAGGCCGCTTCGGCGCATGGAAGAACGAGACTTGGGTCGACACGGCCTACTGGGATACATACAACGCGATCGCGAGCATGAAGCGATCGGGGGATCTAGGGGGTATCGTATGAACAAATTCCGGTTTGATGATGAAAGCACTTGGAACCTGACCGAGCCTGGCAAGGAGATAGCACGCTGGGCGGACGTAGCGATGTACCGGGCACAGCCCACCGAGCGAGCGGACGGAGGGGATATCGAGCCCCGGGTCACGCTGCTGTACATGACGGACAGCCCACTGCTCCGGCTCGCGAGCGCGGCCCGGCTGTACGAGGGTGTCCCGGTTCACGACTACCGGGAGATATCCCAGAACATCGCGCTCCGATGGTTCGACGACATGACGAAGACCGCACTGGAGGCACCTCTGGAGTGGATCGACCTTCACTTCTTGTTCGAGGGCGTCACGCGCGCCTGGATGGACCAGCTGATGCGCCAGCGAACGGCCGTGTACGTGGCCGAGTCCCTCCGGTTCGCCGTCAAGGAAGACGCATGGACCGAGGTTGTTATGCCGCCGAGCATTGCCCGGCTCAAGTGGGACGATCCGAAGCGGGTGATATGGAACCAGACGGTCAGTATGATGGGGCATGCATATAACACGCTGGTCGACGCCGGTATTCCGGCCGAGGACGCCCGGGGGATCCTTCCGCTGAACACGGCGACCCGCGTGCACTACAAGACCAACCTACGTAACCTCCTCCCGCACGCCGGGATGCGGCTATGCTCGCAGGCCCAGTGGGAGTGGAAGCGGGTGTGGCACGAGATGATCAAGGCCATCGCGGACTACGGGCCGCCGGCCGACAGCTGGCAGCAGGCGGAAATCACTCGGTTGTTCAAGCCGATCTGCTATCAGACCGGACGATGCCAGTTCCGTGCGGCCACCGACCGCCACTGCGTCATCCGGGACCGGGTCGAGGCGCACTACGCGAGCGGGGACCGACCGGAAGTCTGGCTCGACATCAACCCGCTCGAGCCGATGATGGAGGGCGCCGCCCGGAAGGAGCCGGGCCAGTGAGCGCGCCGATGCCGGTGCCTGCGCCTCGGCGCGGCGGTACGTTCTTCTACTGCCCTTGGCAGATGCGCGAGGACGGAAAAGCAGGCCGGATCACCCAATGGTTCTGCGGCGTCCTCAAGCCGGGCTGGGCGACCGGCAGCAGGTTCCGCACGGCTGCCGCGTACCGTCGCCATTACCGGAAGCACCACCTGGCAGAGGAGGGCGCGTGGTAGGGCAGATGCATTCAGTTGTCGGCGTCGACGGTCAGGCTGGCGTACCGATCAGCGAAGACGAGACGTCCATCACTACGAGCGAGAGAGACGAACTCAACTCCGCCGCGAGGGCATACATGCATTCTTGTGGACTCAAGCCCACGCCAGATGCCGTAGATCAGTTGGTAGAGGTTTTCCTTCCCTGCCTACGGATCATGTGCGACCGGCCGTGGGACCCCGAGGGCGGTACCTGGCGCCGGTCGGGGATGATGGGCATCCTCACGGACATACGCAAGAAGTTTGAGCGGCTGTGGTACCGGGGCTGGATCCGGGGTCAGCGGCACGACGACTCTGCCTTCGACCTGATCAACTACGTCGGGTTCTACCTGCGATCTGGAGAGAGCCAGTGGGGCGACTGGGGCGATCCGGGGCATGGCAAGGAATACCAGTGACCCTATTCCTTGTCGGCGTATGCATCGGGGTACCGCTGCTCGCCCTGATCACCTTCATCGTGTGGACTCCGTTCGCCTCCCGCTCGCGACTGACGACGCGCCGGTTTGAGAACCCGGCATTCGACGAGATCCGGTGCAAGAGCTGTACGTACGGAGCCCAGTACATCCACCCCGAGCAGGGGCGGATCCCTATTCCGCGTCACCTACGCATGGTCGTCCGCGGCCAGTATACAATGGGTAGCCCGCAGGCCAATATCGTCAAGTGCGGCGACTGTGGCGGGAGCGGGTGGACGTCTACACGCAAGCCGGGTTACGTCGACACCGGATACCAGGAGCTATGAGAGCAGTCTCGCTCCACCAGATGCCTCTAGTTGACAGCCCTCTGTACCAGAGGTACCATAGGGCGGTACGGGTAAGATTCGGCAAGGCTTCTGATTACGGATGCTGGCATTGCGATGACCAAGCTCGTGACTGGGCATGGATACACGATACGGATCCGGCAGACACAGACAACTACATACTGATGTGCCGCTTGTGCCACCAAGAGTACGATCGAGCGGAATGGCTGAAGCGCGAGCAAGCCGATAAGCGAGCGGAAGGCATCAAGAAGGGCTGGACTCTAGAGCGTAGAGCCGAAGCCTCGAAGATGGCGAAGAGTCAGTGGAGAAGCGGATCGCTATCCCGAGCGGCCCAGTCGGAACGGGCGGTCAGGGACCGGCCGTGGGAGGGACGTCGTCCCAAGAACGGAGGTGGTGCCCGGTGAGTATGCGAGCAGTTAGCCTACATCACCACTCTTTACGTTCTCATTCGGTGATGGTTACGGGACCCCAGCTCAGCACGTCGCACGGGCGGCTGAGCTGGGGTACACAGCCCAGGCCCTCACGGAGCACGGGAATGTATCGTCACATTTCCAGTTCGAGAAGGCCGCTCTCAAGGCGGGCATCAAGCCGATCTTCGGTTTGGAGGCGTACTGTGGACCAGTCACCGAGGGAGAACGAGGACCCTACAAGCACCACCTCACGCTCCTCGCTGCCACCAGCGCTGGCTATCGAAACCTCAATAAAATCGTTGAGGGATCGTATCGAGATTACTATTATCACCCTACAGTATCCGGGGGTAACCTTGCAGCAAATGCCGGGGGCGTTGTCGCTCTTTCGGGTTGCTCCGGAAGTCTCCTCGCTTGTTCCCTTCTTGGAGGGAAAGGAACTCCTGAGCATAACGACGACCCTGACTTTCAAGCGGCCCGACGAGTGGCCGGAAGATTCGCCAGACTCTTCGACGACCGTTATTTTATCGAGATCCAGCCGTTCTGGGAACTACCGCGTACCTGCGCCATGAACCAGGCGTACGCCGAGCTGAGCCGCGAGATGGGGATACCGCTTGTCGTCACCTTCGACGTCCACTACCCTACGATGGAGGACTCTGAGATGCAAGCCGTTTTGCATGCAGTCCATCGTGGGAAGGCATCGGTAGACGATGCGATGCGGGAATGGAACTACGATGTGCCTCTCACTCTGCCCGAGAGTGAATCTGAACTGCTTGATCGTCTCCGAAAGACCGGACTCACTGGCCGACAGGCTACGCAGGCTATCCTGGCTACTGCTGAGATAGCTGGAATGTGCGACGTGACGCTACCTAAGGCGGAGAAGCTTCGTTACCCGATCCAGAACGAGGACCTAGAGCCATGGATATAAACCCCAATCTTTCTGCCAATATCCTCAACGAGATCGAGGATGAAGTCCTTCGCTCCTGGATGAAGCACGGCGATCACGCCATGATCAACCCGGTGCTGCCGCTAGTAGAGCGGCTGGGTATACTCGGCGAGGAATTCGGAGAGGTGTGCAAGGCCACCACGTACGACCAGGGCAACCGGACTGAGCTGAAGAAGGAACTGATCCAGCTTTCCGCTATGGCGGCGAGCTGGGCTAACTGTCTGGACGACGAGTGATACGCGAGCGCGCCCGTGCCCTGTCGCCTTACCTGAAGATAATCGGCGCCCAGCTAATAGTGTGTACATTGGTGATGGGCGGCGCCGCCTTCCTGTTCGTTATCCTTAGCCTGATCATTCACGGGTATGTACGATGGTAAAGCGCCCGGTCGTCGATGTGACGGAAGAAGACCTTGAACAGCTTATGCCGCAGTTCAGAGTGGCCGTGGATACTCTTCGCACCTGGCCGCTCGGCCGGCCGATCAACGAGCTAGCGGCCCTCCTAGTCCTCAAGATCATCGCTGCTACCTCCGTTCAGCTGAAAGAGATGGGTGTTTATGACCGGCCGAGTAGGCAGGAACATTCCTTCCGGGATCCTTTCGGTCAGCTCTGAAGAGCTACTGTGGCAGTGGTGCCGGTTCGGATGGATGTACCGGCGTGTCAACGAGCGGCCGCAGGCGGAACAAGACTGGTACGCCGGACGGGTCCGCTATGAGATGGGCCTCATCGTCGAAAAGGATTACGCAGACTTTTTCCTCGCCACGAGCGATATGGTGCGCTGGGCTAAGGACTCGGGGATCCCGATGGGGCCGGGGCGCGGCTCCGTCGCGGCGAGCGTGGTCAGCTGGCTCATCCGTATCACCGAGGTTGACCCCATTCGCTACCCGCATCTCCTGTTCGAGAGGTTCATCGATGTCACCCGAAACGACCCGCCCGACATTGACCTTGACATATCAGACGAGCGACGGCACGAAGTACGAGAGTACATGGCCGCTCGATATGGTGATGAGTGCGTCGGTACTGTGGCCAACTTTGTCCGCTATCGGGGAAAGAATAGTCTCGATGATACATGCCGAGTCTACCAGATACCCCACTGGGCCAAAAAGGCCGTCAGCGAACGCATTATCGAGCGTTCGGGTGGTGACTCCCGGTTCAGCTCGTCCCTCCAGGACACGTTTGCAATGTTCCCTTCGGCATCGGCGATCGCCGACCAGTTTCCGAAGATTATGCAGGCGACGCGGCTTGAGGGCAACGTTCGGGGGATGAGCATTCACGCGGCCGGGCTGATCGTATCGAACACGCCCCTGACCGATGTGTGCTCCGTGTACGATCGGGACGGCCGCTCCGTTCTGAGCATTGACAAGTACGACGTTGAGTACGCCGGAATGATCAAGATGGACCTACTCGGTCTCAAGACGATGGGCATCATCGCCAACTGCCTCGAGATGGCCGGCCTTACCCTGGAGGATCTGTATGCGATTCCTGACGATGACGAACAAGCGCTGGCAGTATTCAAGAAGGGGGACGTCACAGGCATCTTTCAGTTTGAAGGTAGAGCTACTCGGCTGGTCAATAGAGATGTCTCCCCTGATAACTTTGGAGAGGTCGTTGATATCAACGCCCTCTCTAGGCCTGGACCTCTATTTTCTGGCACTACGGCGGAATACTGCGACGTCAAGCACGGACGCCGGAAGCCGGAGCGCTTTCACCCGATCACTGATCGCATCACAGCTCACACGCGCGGCCAGATCATTTACCAGGAGCAGATCCTCCAGATCGTCCGAGAGGTAGGCGGGTTCGATTGGACGAACGCGAACGAGATCCGGCGGATCATCGCCAAGAAGATCGGCGAGGCCGCCTTCAACGTTTCGATGTCTACGTTCGTGGAGGGAGCTGCACGGCTCCATGGCATCGACGAGAAGACAGCGCAGCGCATATGGAAGCGCCTTGTCACTTCGGGGACCTATGCATTTGTCTATGCCCACTCAGTTTCCTACAGCATACTCGGCCTGTGGTGTGCATGGCTCAAGGCCCACTACCCCCTGGAGTTCTATGCTGCCTCGCTAGCTAAGGAAGGAGACGAGGAGGGCCGCTTCAAGCTGATGAAGGATGCCCAGAACCACGGGATAGCGATCCGGCCGCCGTCGCTGACGACATCCAGAAGAAGCTGGATTGGTGTACCGAGCACTGGCCTCGTAGCGGGCTGGGAGCAGATCAAGGGGATCGGCGAGAAGACGGCGGATCGGATTGAGGAGTTCCGGCCGGAGAGCGGCTGGCGTAACTGGTCTGACCTTCAGATTGTGCCGGGGATCGGCCCGAAGACCGTAGAGAAGATGCAGGAGTTCGCTACCGCCCGGGACCCCTTCGGACTCCATCGTACTGAGGAGATCCTTGATGCCACGCGCCGATGGCTTTCGAGCCAGCGCGTCATACCGAGGCCAACGCATAACGGAACCGAGACGGCCGAGATCTATATAGAGCAGAACTACGGGGCGAACGCCAAGAGTAACTACGGCGAGGGGCCGCGTGTTGTCTACATGGGCCTCGTTCGCGAGATCAACTACCAAGACGCCGTAGAGAACCGCCGCTCGCGAACGGGCGAGGAGGCTGAGGATATCCTGAAGACACTCAAGCGCCCCGACCTCCTGGCCTACTGCTCTATCCGCTGCTATGACACGACTGACGAAGAGGTTTATCTTCGGGTGAACCGCTTTAAGTTTCCATCGTTTAAGCGTATAATCGAGGGTATCGCCGTGAACCATGACGTCGTGATATGCGTAGGCAATCGTATCGCCGGCTTCGGCACACCCTTGATGGTAGAAAGGCTCTACGTCGTTGATCCTGATTAAGTACGACCCGCCGGGCAATGGCGGCAAGCCGCCAAGGAGGAAGTGGCGATGGTTCCGTATAGAGATGCCGAAGACACCGAGCCAGCGCTTTGACTTCATCCTTCTCATCATTGTGTTGCTGATGGCCGAGTTTGTCGTTGGATCATTCATCGGCGCTATCATGCGAGGTGTATTCGGATGGCCATTCTAGACCAGGTACTCGTCACGTCCACGGACAACATGACGGATGAGATATTCGTCAAGCATATGGAGCACCGGCACCGAGGGTCGCTCGGGTATACCCAGGGTCTGCGGACGATTCTTAGTGACGACATGCTCGTGCGGATGTGGCGGCTGTACCACGGTCACCTTCACCGATGGCGGATCGACCTCGAGCACGAGCACGGCGAGTAGTGGGGTGTGACTGTCGGTGCCATACATGGAAGCGTACACGACGTAGGCTATGCCTCCGGTGCGGACGGTATGGGGTGGATGCAATCGGTGCGCCGAGAGATCGGCCAATCTACGGAGATACAATGATAAGCAGGGAAGAACTCGCGTATATGGCGGTCGCTCGCGCGATCGCGACGATGGCTGACTGTACCCACAGGAACGTCGGGGCTGTCGTGGTCTCCGAGGGAAAGATCGTCGGCCACGGCTTCAATAAGGGGGCAGATCGCCATCCGACATGCAACCGGGGTGGCTGCCCGCGCGGCAAGCTGCCCCGGGGCGAAGGCAAGCAGGACTATAGTGACTGTATTGCCGTGCATGCGGAGATCCTGGCAATCTTTATGGCCGGCCAGAGCCTGTGCGAGGGAGGCGTCCTCTATGTGAACAGTGAGCCCTGCTTCATGTGCTACCGGGTGGCAGAGGTAGCGGGGATCGTCCGGGTTATATGGCAGACGACCGATGAGTCCTCCATGTACGAAAGACAACTCGGAAGGCACTAGCGCGCCCGGTGCGCGACCCGTATACTAAGGGGTCTATGGTCCACGCGACCGGCCAAGGGAGGGGATCATGCACATGCCCTAGGATGGCAGCGGCAACCGCCGCACGATCTTGGCGAAGATCGCAGTTTAAGCCGATAGCCCTGGCGGGCTCCTCTTGCTAGTCTCTTCCCCGCCGGGGCTATCTCATTTCCGCAGGAATGGCGGAGCGGCTCGCTACGCGGCCCGGCCGGGCGCCCGCGCCCCTTACCCGACGACGCCCCTTATCTCTGGCCGTAGGCCCCGGCTCGCCACGCCGGGCCGGGCGCCGCGCGGGTCGCCCGCCGGCCGAAGAGCCGAGAGGGCGACTGACGTTAGAGTTATAACGCTTAGGTTACGAAATAGTAATTCGTCCGTTATGGCCACCCTACCGGACGGTAGCGTCAGGTCACCAGCCCCGCTGCAATGACCGAGCGGGTCCCTGCTAGGATCGGAACCTGATGTCTATTCGCGAACTGATGAGCTGGCGTGACGTTGTCCGCTGCGTCGTGGCCGCGCTCGTTATGACGCTTGTGTTCTGTGGTGTTCCATACGTGGCCGCGGGTGGCCCGATGCCCGGCCTGTCCATCGCTGACGCGGCCACTTCCCACCCGATCGTCGCCAAGAAGCTGAGCCCGGTCGTCACCCGCAACGTCCCTGCGGCAGCCCCCGCCCACATCACTCAGGCCGTCGCCGCCTGGCCCAAGGCGTACCACGTTCTCTCCGGTGACTCGCTCAGCGTCATCGCCCAGAAGCTGTACGGGAACGCGCACGCCTGGCCCGTCATCTACTGGGCAAACAAGTACGAGATCCGCTATGCCAATATAATCCAGGTCGGCCAGAACCTGACCATCCCTGCGATGCCCGCCGTTATCCCGGCCGGGCCGCGTGTCGTCGCTCCGCCCGTACCGCACTCCGCGGTCCTGACGTCGAGCATGCACGTCGCTCCCCGCAAGACCTACACGGCCGTAGCCCAGCCCCGGTACACGGCGGTGGCGACGTCCTACCAGGGTGGCAGTGGATTCCAGGCGTGCGTGATCCGGGCTGAGTCCGGCGGTAACCCGTTCGCCCAGAACCCCGTCAGTACCGCCAGCGGTCTCTACGGATTCCTCAACACGACCTGGACAGCGATCACCGGGCTGCCCGGCCCGGCGCGGGCGTACAGCATCGCAACGCAGAACGCCGCCTTCTGGAAGCTTTACGCCGAGGCCGGCACATCGCCCTGGGCACCCTATGACGGGTGCTAAGCGTGGCCTAATCAGGCTGGGGATCGAGTTCCTCATCCAGTCCGCGACCCTCGGGGTCGCGGTCGCCGCCGGAATGATCCTCCTGGTCCTGATCGCCAAGTAGACCGCAGCCCCGCGCCTCCTGGGTTCTGACAAGCCTCGGCGCGGGGCTGCTTCATTCCCTAGTGCCAGGTGAGCGTGAAGCCCTTCACCCCAGCCGGGACGTCCACGGTGATGCTCTTGGGGGTGGCGGGCGGGGTCGGGTTCGTGGTCGGGGGCGGGGTCGGCGCCGGCCACTGGCCAAAGTCCGCCTGCTTCGCTACGTGGATGTTAACATCGACATCCGCGAGCGGCGGCGTCTGCACCGTCTGCAGCAGGTTGATTCGCGGGTCCTGATTGCCCCCGGACCAGGCGATCGTCTGCCAGCCCATGGTGACCAGCTCGGCGTCGAACAGCCGCTTCACGGCCCAGTACCCGCCGTACACCCCGATCCGGTAGCCGGGCTTGAGCGCCTTGATCGCTGCGAAGTAGTCGCCGATCGGACCGAGCTTCGCCCGGGCATTCGCGGGGGTGTTGGGCTCGCTGGGGGCGTAGTCCGGGATGTCGTAGTCCACCGCAAAGTAGACGCCGGTGGCCACCGGAGCGCCGAGTTTGCCGAGCTGATCCTCGGCCAGGGCGCCGTCCTTCCGCCCCTGATCAGCACCAAGCGCCGCCGCGCTCGCCAGGTACTCGAATGCCAGGAAGATGGAGATCCCGTTCGTGATGTACCCGTTGGCCTCGGCCCTGGTCAGGTTCTTGCCGGTGTTCGGGTAGCCGCTCACCCCGTCCCAGCCGATATACCGGCCGACCGCCGTCACCCCGACCGCCTTGAGCTGTGCGATGGATGGCCGCGCCGTACTGAAGTCGATGATGGTCACTGATCCTCCTAATTCTTGCACTTGATGTCCGGCCCGAGCTGAGCCAGTGGAGCAAGGATGGCCGAGAGTCGCTGCTCGTAGGCGCGAGAGGGATTGTCTACCGCTTTGCCGGGCGGCGGCCTGAGCGTAGCGAGCGGCTCGAATAGCCGCAGCGTAGAGCAGAGCTTGGCCTCGACCTCCGCCCCTAGTTTAGCCTGCGATGCGCGGGCCGCGTCCTGGGCGCGCTGCTGGCTTGCCTGCTGGCTCGCTAGCCGCGCCTGCGATGCGCTATTCACGGCGAATGTGGCCCACAGATTTCCGCCACCCTCGATGAGAACGAGCAGCAGTAGAATTGCTATGGCTAGACGTATGCCGATTCTGATTCTCAGTATCCTCACGGGGCTCCTCCGGTGACTCTGTCTATGCGCTTCGATACTCCATCGACGGTACTTTTGAGCTGCTGCTGAACGCTCTCGATCCTGACAACCGCATCCCTTAGCGATGAACCGTTATTCAGATGTACCTGCTTTGATACATCGAGTAGGGATTTCTCTAGAAATGCAAGACGATCTAGTACCCCCGGCTGCGCTACACGTCCGTGAGATTCCGGGACGCCCTTCCATTCCCTGATGAAGTCAAGGAACTGCCGGGTTAGATTCCAGAACCCGCGCATGGCCCAGAGGAACAAACCGCCAAGAATCGCCGCGAGCGAGGTAGCTGCAACAATCCATGCAGGGTCCATCGAAGGCTCCTTATTCAGTTAGGTGATGTTGGTCAGCGTCAGCGAAGAGCCGGTCAGTACCGTGGTGGCAGTAGCGTTGGATGTGTTCTGGGCCCATTGGAGCTGCAGGCTTCCGGGTGTGGAAGAGACGACGATCGTTCCTGTGCAGCGGAGAGAGAGGGGGTTGCCTGTCCCATTGGTTCCCATCGGAGGCGAAGTGGTAGCGGTCTGGTAGTTCAGCCGAGCAACTAGGCCCGTATCCGCGAACAGGAGGTGAGAGACGACGGTAGCCCCGGCAGGAACTGACCAGGCGAACTTTAGATCACCAGTTCCAGCGGCTGCCCCTTTGTAAAGTAGGACTAGGTCGAACTTATAGGCGTTGCTCGCGGAGACCGCGACGACGAGCTGGGTATCGTTAACCAGGGTCGTACTCGATGTGACGCTCTGGTCGGAGGTTTTCCGGGCGTAGGGGACCTGGAGAGCCTGGATGTCAGAGGCAAGAATCCGCGAGCCGGCCGCAACGGTCATGATGTACTCCTTTCAGATCGGGGCGTAGACGGGCGGAACCCACAACCGAATATCGGCTCCCGCAATCTGGGCCTTGACCACTCCGTTAACGCTCCGGGTGACCGTGAAGGACTGAGGCGAGCTAGATCCGGTTATGTTCGTGACTGTCACCTGCTCGCCGGCAATATTGATGTCGAACGGGAAGTCCCCGGCAACCGTTGTCCATAGCGTCCCCGGGGTAGTGGATACGGAAAGCGTTGTGGCGCTGGATGTAACTCCAGTCGCTAGTGTGGACCCGGGCGTATCATAACGTCCGGTCGGTGTGCTGTTATATATCCCGGTATTGTACACCGAGGCCGGGGTCCCATTGAACTGGAGCCACCAGAAGAAAGCGCCCAGGTCCTCGTCCGGACCGAGGACGATCTGACCGACCGGATCATAGAGTACGGTGTTCGGTACATTCGTCACTGCCGCAACATCGCCGATGTCCATGAATGTTGCGGCGGCTGCGATTGCGGTGACGGCCGAGCGAGCGATGTTCACCGGGATGGTCGGCCAGCGCGCCTCATTGATCGTCCCCAGATGGGTAAGCCAGGCAGCTGCATTGTACAGCTGTGAATCCGTAGCAAGGTTGACGGTCTTGGAGCTCGGGTAATCCCCAACGCCGACCGGCGGTGGGCTGGTGCTCATCGCCGATCCATCGCTTAGAGCAAACCGAGCCGTGCCGCCTTGGTAGGCGGTGCCGCCGCGCATTAGAGTCCAGTCGTTCCTGGTCTGCAAGTCATCGTAGGTCGCCTGCAGACCGCTGGAGCTGCTGTCCTCGGCTCCGCCAACCATCGCCTGGCTATAGTCAAGCGTAATCACCGGAGTCTGGTTGAGCATACTCGCGAGGGTACGGTATCCGAGCGAGATCGACTCCCTGCATTCATGCATCTGGCCCATGTCGGCCGTCTCGCACTCCTGAAGTATAGTCGGCAGGGGATCGGCACCCTGATACCCCATAAGGGCAGACACGCCCGGCGCTCCGATGATCCGGGAGCTGTACCCGTTCTCCTCGCAGGCGCGTGCGAACCGCTGGGCGGCCGGCTCGCCATTCCATGCATTCAGCGCGTTTGCGGTGTCAAATAGGGTGTCCCACTGGGATGACACGTACACGTGCCCTATCACGGTGTCGGAGAATTTAGCGAATGCGGATACGATGACTTCCCCTACATAACCAGCTGCGCCATTCAGCGTCGATGTTGCGCTGGTGAGTAGGGCGATCGGAGCACCCGGTGACAGGCTGACGAGATTGTACTGGACCTTGGATCCGGAAGGAACGGCCTCCATACTCCACAAGAGGGGCTGGCCAACGATTGACGGGAACGAAACGGGGCCGGTATCGGCGATGATATTGCCGACAGCGTCTGTGGCTGTGATTGCAAGCGTCCCGTCGGAGTCAACAACCATCACAACGTACGCCGCGAGGCCGCCATAGCAGTTCAGCTGGAAGAAAACTTGGTTGGTGGCCGGGAGCGTCGGGAACATCGCCATGAACCGAACGGTGAACTGACTTCCGCCGGTGTACGGTGCAACCTTAGCGAGGAACTGAGAGTTATTAAGAACGGGTAGCGACTTAGAGGCCGGGAATGCATTGCTACTTGCTAGCTGTGGGCTTCCGGTTCCCCAGGTCATCGGGTTCGTACCGATTGCCGGGCTAAAGTACGCCGCGTTGACGGCGTCTTCCATCGGCCAGTAGGCAACCGGGGCAACCGATCCCTTGAGGGACGTAACACCCCGGTAGAAAGCAGATACAGGTGGCGGGCTTCCTTGCCCGAGCAGCCGGAGGAGCCCGGACGCCTGAGAGGACACGGCCATATCCCGACCGGTCTTGTCCCATGTGGGCGGGAGGGACGACATGTTTCCGTGGAAGCGGTACTCCCTTCCGCTAATCTCTGCGAGCCCAGACAGAGACCAGGAGCGCCCCTCGGGATCAGACCATGTCGTAGTTCCAGCTGCGAGCGCGCTAAACACGCCGTCTGCAACGACTGTCCCGCCGATCCCGTTGTACAGTCGGGCCTCGTACACCCTGCCATGCATTGCCCCGTAGGGGGTCGGCGCCGAGGGGGTAAAGTGCCCAGCATTCGTCACCCAGTTCGCGCTATACCCGATCTTCAGGGCCATTCCTGTCGCCGCGAACAGGGAGGTAGACGATCCGAACACCACCGGGGATCCGAGCTGGGTATACGTTCCATCGATCGTCGGTGATGTGTAAAATGTGGCCGTGCCGGTAGCAACGGCGAAGGTCACCCGAATCGCGAACGGGGAGCGGGAGAATGGCAGTGCAACCGTCGAGGTAGCGGAGTGAGATGCCGACCCGTCAGGAGACCACCAGAACGTAACCGATCCGCTGTTCTCTAGGTTAAGGGACCAGCTTTCGGTTCCCTCCCAGCGTCCGGCAATGGTACACGGAGTCCAGTCGGAAAGCCGGAGCTGGACCCTGAACTCGAGGTCACCCGTGATATTCAGGGCGGTCGCAGCGGCAGCCTGGGCGAATGCGCTATCGGTTCCGTCCTGGTTCTCGAGCCGTAGGTAGCTGTTCGCGGCCTGTGTGGAGATCCGAACGAGAGTGTTCCGCGCAATCTGCCCATAGTAGGCGCCTGCCGGGTTAAGCGGGCTGAATCGGCCATCCTGGTTATTCCACTCCCATCCGGCCGTGGAGGGATCTGTGGTTTCTGACTCGTTTGGCTTCCCGCGCGTGATCGATACGGGAGGTGCAGATCCGCTCCGCTGGTATACGTAGGTCGAGACGTTCACCCATGAGGTGCCGAGATAGAGATCGAATTCGAGATCCAGCGGGGAGAGCGGGAAAACCGACTGGGTGACGGTCAGAGCGCCGGCTACCCTAAGGCTAGACATCGAGACGGCGCCCGTAGCGCCAACATTTTCTAGCTCCGAGCCGGCTACCCTAAGGCTAGACATCGAGACGGCGCCGCTTGCGACATTGGCCTCGGTGTCAGATCCCGCAACGGACATCTTCGCCATCGAGACAGCGCCAGAGGTGGTAACGGAAGATCCGGCTGCCTTGAATGTAGCAATTGCACCGGCCCATGGGCCAGAGCTGTTCTGCGTGGCGGTGAGCGACTGCGTGCCGGTGCTGCTCAGGATGTCGTAGCCGCCTGCGCAGAACTCCCCGGCGCCGTCGTTGATCGCCGACATCGTGTAGCCGGCGGTGAAGCCGGACAGGGCGTCGAAGGCCGCGAAGCCGCCCACCGCGATCTCCGACGCCTGCGATGTAGCGCCCGTGGTTCCGGAAGACACGGCGGTGCCGGTAGTGCCGCTATTCGATGTGGCCTGGTCCAGCACAGAGGCTAGCGAAGAGGATGATACAAGTCCTGAAACCTCGAGCGCAACGAATCCGTTGCCTGACCCCGAGCCCATGTTGAGGTTGGTTCCGCTGATCGCTATCGCCGTCTGGCCGCCGGCGCAGTTCGGGTCTGCCCAGATCCCGGCGAAGCACGTGAAGCCGCTGGCGAAACCGGACTGCGCCGGCGTCACCGCCTGCGCGAAGTTCCCGGCCGCGCCGCCGAGGGTGACGCCGCTGACCGAGATCGTGATGTTAGAGGTATCGGACGTGCAGATGATGACTATGACCGTGTTGCCCGCCGTAGTTGCGGACGCGAAGGAACCGCTCGAGGCGTTAACGACCGCGAATGACTGGACAACGGTGATAGCCATTGGTCAGATCAGGAGTATGGTCCGGCGACCGTGTTGATGCTGGCCATGTACACGTACCCGGCCCCGGGGTTGCGGGAGTCGGTGCCCGTGGCGGCGAGCTGCGCCAGGCCGTTGGCGTCGGCGACCGCACTGAATAGCGCCTGCGCGTCCGCGGCCGGCATCGACAGGGGCGCCCCCTCGAAGTCGGCAGCCGAGTAGGCCGACAGCCATGCATGGATGTTCTGCAGACGGGCCAGATCATTGCGCAGCGCAACGAGCGCGTTCTGCACCGAAGACTCGATTTGCGGAAGGGTGAACTGTCCGAATGGTGCCGACATTGGATCCTTCTTATCCGGTGATGGTGAACGAGGAGCAGGACACGTTGATCCCGCTTGTGATGCTTAGCGTGTTGAAGTTGAGGTCGGCGCCCGAGGTGCCCACGGATCCAGTCATGACGACGGTGGTGTCGTCCGACTTCATCAGTGCGAAGTAGCCCGCCGTGCCCGTCGCGAGCGCGGCGACGGTACCGATGGCGTTGGCCGTCGCCGTACCGCCGCTGGACGCGCCGAACGCCGTCGCGCCGAAGGTCAGCTTGGCCAGCTTAGTGCCGGTGAGCGCGGAGTTCAGCGTCGGCTGAGTTCCGGTGTATATCTCCATGAACCCGGTGTTGCACAGAGCAGCGACCGCATTGACGGCGGCATCGTACCACAGCGGGTTGTTCGCGTTGAATACGAGCGGGCCGTCTCTGAAGATAGAATCAATGATACGATCCCAGTCGAGCCGCGCCCGGTAGCGGGGTAGGCTGGCGCGGGCCTGCTTGCGGGCCTCGTCGTATAGCCGAATGCTCACTGGTCCTCCTCTTCGGGGTAGGGCCGCAGGCTATGACCAGCGCCCATGTTGATGGTGACCCCGCCCGAGCATGTGATCTCGACGGGCTGCTCTTCTGTCTCGTTTTCTTCCATCAGCTATTCTTTCCGAAGGCTTGCTGGACGTTGCCGCCACCCTTGAGGCGGACCTGGTTTCGTACCCACTCAAGCATAAACCTGTCAAACGCTGACTGGCCGCTCCGGCTCCCCTCAACCGACAGGGAGACGGCGACCGCCCCACCGCCCCACCCGCTCGGGTACCCTCCGGAATTCCATCCGCCATTACCCTTGGATAGGCTATTCATGGACGCAGCCGAAGCCATTCCCGATGACGACGCATAATAGGACGATGCCCCGGCAAATCCCGGCAGGAGACCGCGGAGATTGTCTACCGCTCCGGATGCGACCATATTGGTGGGCACAACAAGCTCACCGGGCTCGAGCAGAGACAGGACCGAGTCACGACCGGGAATCCCTCCGGTCACAATGCCACCGGAAGCGTGGGGGACTGCGTTCCCCGCATTGTATGTACCGATCGGAAGGACGGTGCCATGCATCGCGTCGATTTCAGCCTGCACCTGTGCAACTGCAGCCTGCACACCGGATGTGTTCGCTGTTATTACGACATTCGTGCCGTGCATCGCATTGATTTTATCCTGGAGGCCATTGACGAATTGCGCCGCTTGCGTTGCATTCATGCCGGTGTTGATGAGGTCTTTGATTAGCGTTGCTCGCGCCCCGGCCGTCGCATTGGTGTTGTTACCGCTGTTCACGATCGCATCGGTAAACGCCTTCATCGCATCCTTGGCGCCCGAGCTAGCGAGCAGATCCTGCTGGAACTGGTTTGTCAGCTGGGTCTGCAGAACATTAGCAAGCTGGCCCGCCTTGATGGTAGACTGATCGACGATCGCGTTCAGGCCCTGGAGCGAAGTGCTGTTGGTGTTGACCCAGCTGTTCAGATCCTTGAGGCTAACGGTACCCGGGCCGAGTGCGTCATTGATCAGCGCAACGATCGTGGCACGAGCCGCATTGTTATTCCCCGCGAACGGGACCATCTGGCCGGCGATTGTTGCTGTGGCTGTAGTGAGGTTGTTTGTGGAGATCTCCTGCTGCTCAAGTGCATCGATCAGCTTCTGGGCGTTCGTAACCTGCTGATAGAATGCCTGGTTCGCGTTGAGGGAGGCGTTCGACAGTCCGCTGATCGACTGGGCTGCTCCGCTACTCGACACGGAGATCTTGCCCAGGGCGTCCGTCACCTTCGCGCCGGTTCCCTGCATGTCCGTGCCAAGGGTCTGGGTTCCGATGGCGAATGTATCCCAGGCGCTCTGCCCCTCAGTCACAACCTGAATTAGGTTGTCCTGGGCCTGTGTGATCGCCTGGATGCTCTTCAGCATGTCACCGAGGAACTGCTCCGGACCGCTTAGCGCGTTCATGGCGGCTGCGTACCGGCCGGTGCCGTCAGTTAGGGCACGCATCGCATCGCTCTGTGCCTTGACCTCGATAAGCGCCTCGGCCCAGTGCTGGTTGTTAGTGTCGGTGATCTGAGCCGAGGTGATACCCGCTGCATTAAGGAGTGTCAGGGCGTTCGTCGTACCGCCGTACTGCTTTCCAAGTTCAGCAATGCGCCCAGAGACAAGCTGCTGCTGGGCCTGAAGTGCCTGGATCCCCTGAGCATACTCATTGACCGAGGTCTTCGCCTGGTTTAGGGAGTCGGTCACCGTCCCGATATCGCGGCCGGTAGCCATCGCGTTATTGTGCACAGACGTCTGCAGACCCGCAACATTCCCCTCGGCAAGCTGCATCTGTACGGTCGTCTCGTGGATGGCCGAGGTCAGGGTGCCAGCTAGATCCTTCAGGCTTGACCTCTGGACCATGCCCTCAACCTGCGAGTTGAACTGCTGTGCGGCATCCTTTGCGGTAGCTAGCTCGTAGACGAGGACTCCGAACGCTGCTGCAGCAATGGTTATCCATCCCCATGGGAGGGTGGCGGCACCCTCGGCGGCAGCAGCGAAGTTGCCCATAGCTCCAGCGGCTGCGGCCATGCCCATCCTGTCGAAGGCGAGGCCGACATTCAGTAGCGCCCCAGCGAGCATGGGCAGGGTACGAGCGATAAGAACAGCGGCCCCGGTGCCAATCAGGCCGACGTAGATCAGGAACCCGTGAGCTGCAAGGCCGATCCCCAGAATAGCCTGGCCGATTCCCGATCCGGTGATGCTTTCTGCAAAGCTTGTGATCCCATTGGCCACCTTCAGGATATCCTCGGCATAGCCTGGCATTACCTTAAAGAAGTTGCCTAGAATTCCGCCTATATTACCTATCAGGTTGCCCCAGCCGGCCAGGTCGCTAGCAGAGTTCTTCATGAATCCGCTGAACCCAGTACCCTGCGTCATTGCATAGGTAAACCGAGCGCCAAGATCGTCCAGAACCTTTCCGGATGCAAGAGCAACGCTTTGGAGAAGCCCGGCGTTCTTAGCGACAATCTGCAATCCCTCTCCGAGTAGCGTATAGACCTCGGGCTGAGCTGCCTTGTTCATCGCGCTGAATGCGCCAGTCAGCGGGTAGACGTTCTGACCGGTCATGTCAATCACCTTGTTCATATTGACAAAGTGATTGTAGATGATATTGGTGCTGTCTATCGCTGCGGAGGCGAACGCGGCGAGCCCGAGGGCGGCAGGGATTAGAGTAGCGCCAAACTCAATCACGCCGTCAACGAGCAAGTGGATTCCGCTGACAGTACCGAGGATGGCCGGGATTCCGAGCTGCGTTAGTGCACCAGCAAACAGCTGGACGTGACCGCCTAGGCCGAACCAGAGATTGCTTGTATTCTCCCACATAGGGAGGCCCCGGGAGATATTGTCATTCAACCTGCCCACAGTCGAGGCCGCAAGGATAGCGGCCGACACGAATCCAGATCCCATGGCGATAGCGAGATTATGCGCGCTAACTCCGGTCGCCTGGAAGGCTGGGACTACATGGTTGGCGAATGTATCCCACAGGAACTGGGCGTGTGGTATCATGTCCATTATGCTACCACCTAGCATGGACATATACTTCTCGCCGCCGCCAGCCCCATCGGCTAGCCGGAATATACTGTTCAGGAACGGAGAGAATTCCTGGTTCGCATCCCTGGATGCGGTACCGAACCCTTCGGTAGCCGTAGCCAGTGTCTGCTCGGCGCGGGCAAGGTCGCCGATCGTGTTCACGGCACCGGCAGTCGGTATGTTCTTGAGATCAATCCTGGCCGGTATGTCTAGTATCGGCATCGTCTGGCCGTCGCGAGCGAGCCCCTTAACATCAACGACGGCCGGCACATGGATGACCGGCATTGTCGGACCGACAGTCCGTCCGTAGTCAAAGACGATCGGAACATGCTGCGTCCCGATGTTCCCGAGCGAGGGCATCTTTGACATGTCAAACTTAATCGGGATGTCATACTGCATATGACCCAGCTTGTCAAGCTGGCTCGCTAGGTTCGCCGGGCTGAGGTTGAAGTCAAGAACGTCCGAGATTCCAGACTGCTGGATCAGACGATGCAGCAATTGCATCTGCGTCATGATCTTGCCCGGCTGAACATTGACATCAGCGATGTCAGCGATGCCGAGCGACTGGATCTTTGAGCGGAGATTGGTCAGCGATGCGTTCAGGAGGCTCGGGTTCATATCCCCGAAGCTGATGCCCTTCGCCGCCTGCTTAAGGGCTTCAAGCTTAGCCAGGGAATCGCCGATGCCAAAGTTCATCTGGCGGTCGCCGGCAACGCTGTCGGCCATTGCCTTCAGCGTTGCCAGCTTCCCCATCGCAGCCGAGAAGGCCGGGCCGATCAGATCGTTGGCTGTGATACGGATCTCGACCTCATTCGCCATTATCCGCATCCCTTCCCATGTGGACGATCTTGACCATTCTTATGAAGTCGGCTGGCTGGTCAAGCACGCCGCCCGCGACCGGCAGGGAGTTAAACTGCCTGCATAGGTCAACGATCAGCTCAGCTCTTTCCAGCTCGGCAGGCTTTCGGATAGGTTCTCCAGACCGAGTGACCGCTCCGCCGAAGACCCTCCATCGTTCGAGGGCTTCGGCGAGGTCTGAGGGACCGACACCATGGCGAACTGCCACGCGGTCACGATGACCCCGCCCCATCCCTGGTATAGCTGGTGCCAGGTCTCGAGCGTGGTCGGGGCGGCCGTCCCCTCGACTAGCTCGAGGTTCCAGCTTTCTACGTGGGACAGGAAGAACATGGCGAACTCGTCGTTGGCCGCGCTCGCCGCCGTGCCCCGGAGGTCGCTTTCCTGCTCTGCCCGCGCCACCATCTCGTTCCACTGGCCGATGGTACACGGTCTGGCCCGGATCTCCAGGCCATGCAACGGCGTGTCCTCGTCGAATACGATCTTCAGGGTCGATGCCCTGGGGGTGAATCCCACTGTAGCCTCCTTACAGTAGAGAGGGATTTAGTTGACGGTCCAGGTGGGGACGTTACCGTCCGCCAGCTGGCCCGGAACCTGCCAGGTCAGCTCGCCGGTGTTGGCGCGCGTGATCTGGTAGTCGGTGAGGTAGCAGTTGACAGGGAGCTTGGGGTTCCCGGTCGTCGTGCCGATCGGGTCGAGCTCCACCGCCCGGACGACCGAGGTGCTCGGGATGGTGGAGAACACCGCGTGCGACAGGTTGGACGCCGTGTTGAACACGCCGTTCAGCGTCACGGTGAAGTCCGCGAGCAGGAGCAGGATCTCGTTAGCGAACTTGTCCACGCCCGTGACGTTCTGGGTGTTGCGTGGCGTGGTCTGCGCCCAGTTGGTCACGTCGTTGCTGATGGTCTGCATCGAGCTGCTTGCGTCGGCCACCTTGACAACGCTGCCAAGGCCGCTAATCTTTGCCATGGACTATCCTCTCTGAGCTCGCTCGGCAATGCCGAGCTGGTGGTTCCCGAAGTCGTCAACCCAGTCCTCGACGCGGACATGGCCGACGGTGCGTATCTGGCGCGGATTTCCACGCCAGTCCCCGCCGCACACGAGGTAGTAGGGCTCCCGATCTAGGCGAACCCGGTGAGAAGCCCGGTTCATGCACGGGGTACCGGGCCGATAGATCAGCTTGACCTCGTACTTGCCGGTTCGCTGGATGATGGGCGAGCGGTCCTTGTCCTCCTTGGTCAGATAGTGAAGCTGGCGCTGGCCGAGTTCGGTACTGAAGTCGATAGTCATGACGAACCCAGACTTCATCTCGAGGCAGCCTACCTCCTCGCAGGTACCGCGCCGGAAGTGGGTCCTGGTAGGGGCCGACATCTTGTACGTCTTGAAGTGCTCCGGCCCGGCATCCGGCGCTAGCCGGTTGAAGACTGGATCCCAGTGCATTAAAACACCACCCCGGCGATCGGGTTGCGCATCAGCGCAACAGCAAACTGAGCGTACGTGAAGGTCCCGGTCGTGACGACCTTGAAGAACTGGTTTACGGTGGTCGTGTTGCTCACTGCAAGCCGCTTCGACTGGTTCGGCGTCGTCATACTGCCGAAATCGAATAGCGAGGTATAGGTACCACCGACCGTCGCACAGTGCGTGATCGATATGTCGACGTTCGTTCCCACAAGCGCCACAAGCTGAACGTACGCCTGGGCGCCAAAGTTAGACGCAGCGACATCCGTGTATGCGGCGCCGACGGTAGCGGCCGTGTCCGCTCGGAGGCCGGGCGTGAGCATGATACCCCACTCAAGCCCGAACCCGTCGGCCTGGAGAGACGACTGGAACGTCAGAGCTCCGGTGTTGTCACGAGTACCGTCGTAGTTGACCTGCTTAGCATTGCAGCAGGCAACCGGGTTGCCGAGCGTGGTTCCGCGGAAGTAGGTGCCGATGGTGTCCGCGGTCGGCAGCGTCGACAGAGCGTTATGCTCGGCGAGCACGCCGACCCAGTTCCATGTCGGAGCGACCGTATACGTAACCGATATGTTACTTCCGACGGGAAGCACGTAGGTACCGGCCGTGGTGCCCACCTGGGTCCCGTTGATCTTGACGGAGGTCAGGGTACCGCCGGCGATCGTCACGAACACGGGCCAGGCGTTCGTGTTGGTTACGGGGGTCGTCGAGGTCGGGAAGCCCGGTGTGGCCGTTGATCCCGTGTTGTTGAATAGGGTAGTGAACTGCATCGATCCGTCGCGAAGTCCCGGGATCCGGTTCTCTGCGAACTGCTTGATGCCGGTTGCCTCGATGGTCGCGAGCGGACCAGCTAGCTTATCAACCGAGGCGACGTCACCGCTGAGGTCGAAGCCACCGACGTAGAAGTTGTCACCAAGGCCTGACTGCTTAGCCATAACGCCACCTGTGAGAATGCGTCGTTGATAACAATTGGTATATTGATCGTCATGATCCGGTACATGCGCCGGTCGATCTCGACATAGCCGGCCTGCGCGCTGAGCTTAGTCCCGTTGGCCCCGAGGAGATCTACCTCCCGAACATCAGCAACTCCGCCCAGGTCGAAGTCACCGCTGAATGCGCCCATCAGGTCCGTGGTCGCCGCGAGAACCTGCGGGTCAATCATATCAAACGGCTGCTGAGTGAACGGGATGTAGATTCTCCCCTGGAACCGAACGACGATCGAGGTGGCCGCCTGGCCGCTTAGCCGAGCGGGGTTGATGTCCTGCGCCCATACGGCGAATACCACTCCGTTGCCCGGTGCCGACTTCGGCTCGTGGCCATTCACGGAGTCAAACCGTCCGCTCGCGAGGGCGTAGCTAACGATCTTGTCGATCACCTGGTTGATCGCGGCGTCGTCGAATGAGGCAGTCATCGTCCCTCCTAGGCGGTGATCAGGCCAGTCTTGCTTACGACCGGCTGCTGGACCTTGTCGGCCGGGATGAGATGCTCCATGCAGATCGGTACCGAGACGCAGGCCATCAGCAACTGGTCACCGACCTTACTCTGCTGCCAGGAGGGAACTATCGTGACGGCATTGTTTACCGCCATGTCGAACTCGTTCTCGTTCGTCAGGATCCGCTCCCGATCGTCCTGGTCTAGCTCGATGAAATCCTCGATGCACTTTACACACTTGAGATTCATTCGCTCTTCGCCTCCACGTGAGCTCCTGCTGGTATTTCCGGTAGCGGCGGCTGGCCGAAGCTGGCCATCGCTGCCGACATCGCGCCGTAGTCGGTCGCGAAGTTTGCATAGATGCTGTACACGAGCGTGATGAACACCCCGAGCTTGATCCATAGGGTCGGGGCACCGAAGAACAAGGCCGCCACGAGCGGGAAGTTGATCAGCCAGTAAATGGCACCGTATAGATGGACTTTGTACTGGGTCCTTGGGTTAGTCTCTAGGTCCTTCACCACGACCTTCAGCCAGCCATGCCGCATGATCGTTGGCGTCCGGGCCGCGCGGAATGCCGCTATCTCGGCCCGGAGCTTGCGTAGCTCGGCAATGCTGTCAGCCGATAGCTCCGTCGTTACCTTAATGTCTGCCTGTGGCACGTGCTAGCCTCCGCTCGTCTAGCCAAACCCCGATCCGCGTTCCGGCATAGGAACCGGAGTAGTCCGCCGCAAACGTAGCGATCAGCGTGATCACCGCGAGCAGGAGATTATGGGATATGAGAATTGCGTCCATATTCGCCGAAAGCCCGGCCATCCGAGCAGCGTCCTGCATCACGTCCCAGCGCGCGGCGGCGTGAGCACGGCCGGCGTTCTCGGCCCGTACTAGCCATACCGAGAACACATCCTGGCAGAACATGCTGAGGAACGCGATGAGGGGGACCAGGAGGTAAGTCATTGAGGGCCTCCAGGTACGGCTGGAGCTCGATCGTGGCGATGTCCTCAACGGCTGCATTCAGATAGTCAGCCGTCCGGCGGAACGCATGGTACCCCTGGAAGCGACCGGGTAGTCCGCGCTTCATACGCCCCGTAATACCGAAGTACTCGTTGCCCGGGGCCACTCCTTCGATCCATGGCCCATAGATCATTGCCGGATAGCCGCCATCCGTCACCATGACGGAGTCCATCGTCTCTCTGTGCGCCATGATGTGGGCGACCAGGAATCCAGCGTCTGGCGGTGGCGGGTTGTTAATGGGGTCACCGCCATTATGCCCTAGGTACATGTACTGCGTCGGTAGGTAGGCGCGGATTCGGTCCACAGCCATATCGCCGAGCTTGTCCTCGAGGCGGATCTGGTAGGTGTGCATGATCGGCTCCCATTCGCCGTCGAACACCGGGCCGCTTCCGTCCACCGTCACGATGATAGCCATCAGACCACCCGGCTTCGGGCTTTGCGACCATACGCCTCGAAGCAGTTGTTCCTCAGGTCCGGAAGGCCCGGCCCGGGGAACGTCTCCTTCTGCTGCCCCTGGCCGCGCTGTACCTGCCCGTAGTAGGTGTTCTGCTGAGTGTTGGCATAACCCTGGGGCTCCTGGATCATGCCGACCGTCGCCTCGGCCAGCGCCAGGTCACTCACTAGCTCCGGATAGACATCGACGCTGACAGCCGTCCCGTTGGTGTGGGTAGCGGCCGTCGTCCCCAGGAACCCGCGCGCCACGGCCAGCTGGCGCTTCGCGTAGATGACTGTCGGGCTGTGCGTCGCGAGCACGGAGCCGGAGTAGGCCCGCTTGACGATCAGATTGTTACCGATGATCGTCTGGATCAGCATCCACTCGCTATCGACTAGGATCACTTCCTGGGCGGAGAACTGAGTACCGTCCGGGACAACCATGGTATTGTCAGCAGCCGACTTGGTAGTACATCCAGAGGAGAAGGTGATCCCCGTAGAGATGTACTGGTTATCCGTGACGAGCATTCGCTCGCTATCGATGACGAGCGTACTCCCGGCGTCGATGATGCCGTTCGGCCCGACCTGGATCGTCTGCTGTGTGGTGGATGTGATGGCCGCCGCGAGCGCCGAGGCGACCTGGGTATTCAGCCAGTAGCCGAAGTAGCCGGTGATCTCGATGTCCCACTGCGGCGTGGTGTTATATCCGAAGGCCGCATTGGAATCCCGACGGAGCTGTAGGCTTGTGTAGGGCGGCCCGTCCTCGGGAAGCAGTAGATACTCCGACGGCGTGATGGTGATCGGCGGCGACAGAAAGCTTCCCGTCACGATCAGGCCCCCGGGCGCATTCTGCGGATCGCCAGCAAGCTCCCGCTGGTCCAGCCAGAGCCGCCACGGGTAGGCGTACTGGTAGTTGGGCCAGTCCCAGTGAAACGAGCGAAGGGTCGGGTAGAACTTCCGCATGCAGAGACGGTCAACCGCCCCAGAGCCAGACTGAATCTTCCGGTCGATCACATCGACGTTGTATGCAGCCTGCTGGACGTCTAGCGCTCTTCTAACCTGCTCGCGTGTGACGTAGCAGGCTCTCGTAATAGCCATCCGTTGCCTTGCTTTCTTGCTGAGAACCCTCTGGGGGTAGGCTGGCCGTCTCTGCGGTTGTGGGTTAAGCGTAGCCTACGGGACGAGCGTCCCGCCGGCTGTCGGGTCCTCCTCGCCGAACCCGCCCGTAGCGGCCCCGGGATCGGACGGAGGGGCCGCCCCGGCGCGGCTACGAGCGCGGGCGATATAACCCCGCGCCCGCGCGACGATCGACGAGTCTTCGCCCCGGTTTTCTGCGACGGCGACGAGCCTTTCCGCCTCGTCAAAATTGCCGTTCTGGTACTCTTCCTGCGCGAGCGCGATAGCTTCCTGGCCGCTGAGCCCGGCGTACGGCTCGGCCGCAGGCTCCGGATTCGGCGCATCGATGTCAGCCTCCAGGACCTGGTCCGGGGTAGCTTCCTTCTGCGGAGCTGAGTCCGCCGAAGAGTCCGACGGGCTCAGAGGGCTGGAGCCAGTCCTTCGGCCACTGCCATCCATCGTACCGGCAGAAGAGGATGCTGGCTTCGCTTGTGGGTCCGTTGAGGAGGGGTTCTCCGCATCGGGGGCAGGCGATGGGCGGTCGGTCGTTCCAGAAGTGCCACTCCTGTCGGGCGTGCTTCCGGATGTCGAGGAGCTGGTACCACGACGTAGCGCATCATACCTTTCTTCTGGATTGTTGCTCGATCCTGAGCTGGTTGTCCTAGCCATCGCTCGGTAGCTCCCATTCCCCTTCTTCGGCCTGGCCGATCTCTTCATCGTCTGGTGTCTGCGGAGCCTCCCGGCCACCCACGGCGGCGGACGTGGGTGAGGAGGCGCCCGGTGGTAGCGGCTCCGCAGACACGTCCTGTTGCCGTGGGGTGCGACACACCGGGCACTCGGTGATGGTGCCGGCTATCGCCTGGCACCCGCAGTGGTCACAGTCCCACATGGCTGGCCTCTACTTGTCGTGATGCGCGAGCGGCGGCCAGAACTGAGACACCCAGATCTTGCCCTGGCGGACAAGCTCGGTAGACTCCTTCTGGGCGTCTGCGTTACTGGTGGACCCGCTAGTGATCCTGGGCATGGCCCCTCCTAGAGCGCGGTGACAGCCGCGCCCGCGTCGTAGGGAATATACGTGAGCGACCAGGTCACCGCGCCGGTGTTCGTGGCAGAGGTGGTCCAGTCGATTGTTCCGGCACCGACCAGGGCGATACCGCCTGGATTGAACGGGATGGCCAGCGCGAGCGCGGAGACAACGAGCGCCTGCGGGGCGCTGGCCGCCGAGAGGGCTGGCATGGATACGTTCTGCCCGACCGCCGCACCGTTGACTGACGTGGCGGTCGCTAGCGCGGCGTTGCCGGCCGATCCGCCCGTCGGCGTGACGCCGAGGGACACGGTGCAAGCCTGGGCCTGGATCGCCGTGGTGACGACGCCGGTCAAGGAGGTAACCAGCACCCGGCCACCGGACACCGTGAATAGGTGCCCGGTGGTCGTGGCCGGCAGCGTCTTGGCCCCGCCAGTAACCTGCACGCCGTAGTAGGCGGCGAGCAGCTCTGAGAGCTTCGGGGTGACGGACACCGGATCCTCCTTATGGCGCAGTAACGGAGCCGGGAACCTTGCGGTTCAGCGGCATCCAGAATAGCGTCCATGTCAGCGCGCCGGTGTTGGTCGCGTCGGTCGTGATGGTGACGTTGGTCCCGCTCAGGATGAACGGGTCGGCGGTGGCCGCCGCGCCCTTCGCCGCAACGGCGGCCGGCAGGGCGCCGCCCAGCGTCGCTGGGAGCTGAACCGCGCCGCCGACCGCCGTCGCGTTGTACGCAGCGGCTGGCGCCGCAGCCAGCGCCGCGTTGCTGCCGGTGATGCCGAGGGTTGGGTTGACGGCCGAGGCCGCGAAGACCGTAGACACGACGCCGACCAGGCCCAGGACCACGACGGTTCCGGTCACGGTAAACAGCGTGCCCGTTGCCGTCGCCGGCAGCACCTTACCCGGCTGGACAGCGATCTTCGGGGCGGCGCCGATCCCCTTGTATGGCGCCAGCTGGCGCAAGCTGAACCCGTCGTTGGCGCTCATCCGCTAGGCCCCCAGGATCTCCATGTTGGCCGGGCCACGCTGGTGGACCAGGTCGTACGGAAGGGCGATGCACAGGCCGCCCGCGCCGGTCACGGTGGCCTTGATGTAGTCGAACGGGTCGGCGAACTCGGAAGTGAAGATGTGCACCATCACGGCGACCGCGGTCGCGAAGTTCTGGCTGGTGTTGTTGAACGTGATGACGTTGGCCGGCCCGTTGACGTTATTGGCCGAGGCGCCGGTCCACGGTGCGGTGCCCGGGTTGTACGTCTGCTTGGCCCAGGCGGCGGTGCCGTTGAGCGCGGTTGTCGTGTAGACGTTCTTGATGCCGAACAGGCCGCCGGAGAAGCTCCCGCCGAACGTCGAGTCCTGGGTTAGCGTCAGCGTGGTGGTGGTCGTCGCCGTGGCGTTCCACGCGAGGATGGCGACACCGGACGCGCTCCGTACCCGCAGCGGGTTGCCCGAGGCCACCGGCACCGCGTTGAACAGCCGGCCGAGGGCTTCCATTCCTGCCATGATTCCAACTTTCTATCTTGGAAGTGGGCGTTACTGCACTTCTGCTAACTCGGAAGGCCGGGGTGTTAATGCCGGCTCCCTACTCCTATAGGTGCGGAAGATGAACGCGGTGGTGGGTGCCGGAGGCCTGGACGATCATCTGGTCGTTGCCGGCGGCGTCCTTCTCCGAGCGGGCGATCGAGATGGTCTCGGCCTGCCAGGTGCCCTCGGAAGGAACGTGGCCATTGATGTTGTAGACTCCGTCCGGCGGCGCAGCCGCGCCGGTGGTGGTGCCAACCTCCGACACGGTGGCCACGCCATCCTTGACGTCTACCCGAATCGAGTAACTCACTGTTCTCCTTGGATCAGGCCATGCCCCGCCGACAGGGAAGAGTCGGCGGGGCAGGACTACTAGCGGCTCTGCAGCTGGACGAACGGAGAGAGCGTGTTGGAGCTGTTGTTGTGCGGGGTAATGGCGGACTGGATCCAGGGCCGACCGTCCACGCGCTCGATGACGCGGAACGCGGTCTTGTCGTTCTGGAACTTGTAGTGCTCGGACGACATCGACTGCATCATCTGCCGGTCGCCGATCAGGTAGTAGCCCAGGTCCACGAAGTTGATGTCACCCGTGGTGCTGAGCGCCGGGGTCTTCTCCGTGAAGTACACGGGCCGACCCAGGATGGTGACGGGCGGCGTGGCCGCGCCCGGGTTGGTGTAGTTGCCCATCCAGACCGGCCCACCGCCCGTGCCGACGGACAGGGCCATCGTCGCGAGCTCAGGGAAGGTGTCGATGGAGCAAATCCACACGGCGCGGCTGAGCGCCGTCGGGAGCATCCGGGCGAACATCTTGATGACGTTCTCCCAGACGATCGTGCCGGTGGCCTGGCCCGACTCCTTGTTGACCTGCACCGAGGCAGGGCAGTTCACGAAGCCGAGCGGCTCGCCGACGCCCGTGCCGGTCATGAAGGCGATGTCCTCGAACCAGGCGATGGCCCGGGGGAAGATGGTGTCGAAGAAGGAGCTGAACGCCGGCGCGTCGGCCAGCAGCTCGTTCGGCACCTCGGCGTAGCCGGTCAGCTTCTTGGCGTCGAGGACCACGCGGCCGAAGGACGCCTGGCTCTCCGTCAGCTGCGCGGCTTCCTCGGTCCAGTAGCAGACGATCCCGCCGAACACGGACGACACGTTGCTGGTCACGTCGATCATGGGGATCGGCACCCGCAGCGAGTCCATGGGGATGACCTGGGCGCGCGGCCGGACCACCGCCGTCTCGAGGGCGACCTGCAGGATCTCGGCGCGCAGGCGCTCCGGGATCAGGAATCCGCCGTCGGCCGGCACCTCCGAGCCGAACGAGTTCTGCACCTGCAGGAGCTTCTGCCGCTTGGCTTGCAGTATCTGCGAGTTCCGCAGGGTCTCGTAGCGCGGCCAGATGGACTGGAAGTACTCCGCGGAGGTGTCGAACTGCGCCTCCGGCCCCAGCTCCTGCTCCAGCTTGGCGCCCCAGGAGCCCTTGTTGTAGGCGGCGCCCTTCCCATGGGACACCGCGCGGGCGTTACCGCCCGTTCCACCCAGCTCCGGCGGCAGGCCGGAGGAGAAGTTGATACGGGAGCCGCCCATGCCATTCTGCATGGCGAACTCCGCCATGGCCATCTGGACCTGCTCTTGGACCTGGGACTTCAGGTCGTTGTCCTTCTCCCACTGCTTGCGGGCGTACAGACCGATGAACTCCTTGAACTGGCCCGGGGTGTTCATCATGTTCCGGACCTGGCCCGGGTCTCCGAGGAACTCCTCGAGCTGCTCCAGCGTGTCCGGGAGCGTAATGGTGGGTGCCATTGCCAACCTCTCTAGCCTAGCCCCGGAGGGCGCTGACGAACGCGAGGGCGTCCGCGTCATTGAACAAATGGGTGGTTGTGGAGCCCAGAGGCCCCGAGTCGAGGCTATTATTGGTCCAGTCCTCCGGAATGTCCGAGGACTTGCCGAGCGCCTTGGCTCGCTTGATAATGTGCTTGCGAATGGCGTCGTGACTGTTATTCTTGCCACGACCCACCGCGTGGATGGCCTTGCCGAGGTCTTCCTCGTCCCGGATCGGGTAGGAGCCGTCCTCCATGGCCTCGCCGGACTTGGCCATCTCGTCCCGGTCGGCCTGGGTGTACTTGTCCTTGGCGTAGATGGCCCAGTCATCGTGCGCCCCGTCGGCCAGGAGGTGGTGCCCGAGCCGGCAGATCATCGACTTCGGCCCCGGCTCGCCATTGGCCAGCACGTAGTCGTGGTCGGTATCCCCCGCCGCCGTGGCGTCGTTGTCGCCGTCGTTGTCCGGATCGTACACGTGGTGCGTGTGAACGTGGTCCGCGTCGCTGTAGTGCTCTGCGCCCTCCGCGTGCGCGTGCCGGTGGTTGCCGTCGTCGTACCCGTGAGTGTGCGAGTGGGACATGTGCTGGTGGCCGTGCACGGCGTCGCCATTATGGGTGTGCGGATGGTCATGGATCCCGTCGTCCCCGTCGCCATGCCCGAACTCGGCGTGGTTGTGGCTATGGGTGCCGGTCATCGGCTCGTGGAATACGTCGAAGTGACCGTGGTACGGATGACGCGCCGCATCCTGTGGCCCGTTACCGCCCGCCCGCGCCGCGATCTTCCCCCGGCCGAGCGGCGCCAGGTCGAAGGTGGCGGAGGCCGCCTTCATAGGAATCACCTTGTCCGCCAACCCGGCGTCCACGGCCTCCTGGCCGGTGAACCAGGACTCCTTGTCCATCATCCCCAGCCAGTGCTCCGGGGTCTTCCCGCTGCGGGCCGCGTAGATGCTGGCGATGTTCTTGGTGTTGCGCTCCAGGTGGCTAGCCATGGTACGCATGTCCTCGGCGTCCCCGCAGGCCATCGCGAAGGCGTTGTGGACCATCAGCTGGGCCGACGGAGCAATGTAGATGTTGTCGCCGGCCATCGCGATCACCGAGGCAATCGAGGCAGCGATTCCGTCGATGTAGACGTCAACGCCGTCGCGAGCGAGGAGCGTGTTGTAGATGGCAACGCCATCAAACACCTCGCCGCCCGGCGAGTTCAGGTGGAGATCGAACGGTCCCTCGATCCCCTCCAGGTCGCTGATGAACTCCTGGGCCGTCTTGCCTAGGAATCCGATCTCGTCGTAGATGTGGACCTGGGTCCGGGTCCCGGCGACCTTGTTGCCGATACGGTACCAGTCGTCCTTGCCGCTCGCCAGGGCGAGTAGCCTGTTCCCCCTGGTCGTCCGCCAGGGCGTGTTTGGATTCACACTAGCTCCTTCACCTTGGAATAGTCACACGCCTCTTGGATCCATGTAGCAAGGTTCCTCTCGAGGTCAAACTCATCCCGATCCTCGGGATGACCGAGGCGCGGGAGGGAATCCTTTGGATCGGTCGGCTTCGGCGGGTTGCTTCCCGGCTTCGGCGGGTTGACGTCCTGGTCCGGCTGGCCGGGCGCCTGGGGGACGCGGCCCGGCTGGGCGCCGCCATCCATGACCGGACCCTTCCAGCGCATCCCGGGGAGCCCGATGACCTCGAGGACGTCCGCCGGATCGAACCCGGCGTCCACGAGCAGGGAGGCGGCCTGGGACTTGGCTGTCAGCTCGTCGTTGACCTCGTTCGCGCTCGACGGCCGTGGGTCATCGTAGTCCATCTCCCTCATGTCGGTCGTTGCGCCAAACATCGGGAGGTAGAATTCGTTGGCGATTGTGCGGAGCCGGTTCAGGCGCGGGATCTCATGCCATGCGATATGGACCTCTTCGGCCGTTTCCGCGTTCGCGCGGTTAACGTCCGTGCTCTGGCCCAGCATCGCCTGGTGTACCCGGTACGCCTCGCGAATGATATCTCGGCCCAGGGTTCGCAGCTCGTAAAACTGCATGTCCTTGACCGTATATGTATTCGGAGTCCAGGTGGCACCCATCTCCAGAATACCGACGCGATGCCCACGCGCCACTCCTTGGTGCTGTTCCCGCCAGCGCGCCGTGAACTCGTTGAACTCGTCGTCCGTCAGCCGCTTGCCGAAAGTGACGATACCGCCCGGTACCGCCGAGTTGAGGAAGAAGTTGCGAGACCACTGAGCGCTGTACTTGGTCGCATCGATATCCGCGAGCAGGGACTGAACAGCGCTGAGGCCCCGGTAGATGTCGGCCGGGTTGGGGTACTTAACCTGGATGACCTCGTCGGTGCTGAGCGGCACCTGCTCGCCAGAGGGTCCGGTATAGACCCAGCCCGCAAGGAAGTTCTTGCGGTCAGGAACGGGTTCCATCCGGGCCGGGCTGACGGGCCACATCTCGAGCGGGATACCCCGCCCGGTAGGGCCGCGATTGATCACCCAGTACCACTCACCGACCAGCTCCATGTGCTGCCAGCCGATCTCGCGGAAGTGCTCGCCCGTCATGAACGGGTTCGGACGCTTCCATAGCTTCAGCGCCTGGTGCCGAAGGACCTCAACCCGCTGGTCTGACCCCTTGTCCGTCCGGGCGTAGCGGACGCGGCCGTCACTGTCCGTCTTGTACATCTTCCAGCCGCCGTACGCCTGGCTTCCGGTGGACAGTAGCTGGACGATGGCGAACAGGGTACTCTGTCCATTCATCGCCTGGATCTGGGTCTGTCGATCCTGGACGCCGCTGCCGTAAAGGCCATTGCCGGTGCCACCCCATCGATCGGCGAACGGAACCGGACTGTTCGCAGCGAGGTTGCGAAAAGCCTTGCTTAGTTCGCCAAGCGCTGAGGTTCTAGGCACCCCGACTCACCCTCCACTCAATCGCCAGGAATGAGACGGCCGTCACGATCAGGCCGGTGAAGACGGAGTGAACGAACCCGGCGCCATCCGCGCAGCCAGCCGCCGCAAAGAAGTAGCCGTGCTCCTGGACATGAGCCGCCGCAATGGAGGCTGGCCGCCGCAATGCCGCACCGACGGCGGCCAGCCTCGTTCCCGTCTGGAGCGGGTGTGAACCACCCCAGCGCGAGTTAGGGCGAGGACGCTCGTGAAGCGCACGAACGGCCATCACGATCCCTCCTCAAGTGTGTCGTTGAGAACCTCGTTGATCTTGGCCTGTAGCTCGCGTAGTTCCGTCCGGGTAACGGTCACCGCAACCACACGGCCCATCTCCCGCTCGTCATGCCAGCTGATGGTGTGCTCGACCCGGCCGTCCGGCGCCGGCACGGGCGGCGTGATGTCGACATGGTCGTACACGCGCTGCTTCCGCCAGAGCCCGTAGGCGATCTCGTTGGCCAGTAGCGCGGCGATCTCCGGATACCGGGCGACGTTCGGGTGCATGTGAGCCATGCTCTCCCGTACATCCTGAAGATAAGACTGGAACTCGCTAGCGCTGACTGCAGGCGCTGCGAATCGCTCCCGGCCTCGGGGGACATCGTGCAACGGCATAACATTCCCTGCCCATCCGGCCGGAATACCCGAATGTCCCCGGCTTCTGGTATGACCAGGACCTTCACGCCCGGAATGTGGGATCGGACGACCTCGAGCATCCGGTGGTACTCTTCTTCGGTGATCCGGCGCTTCACCGCCACGACGAGGGTGTCGCCGGGCCGGATCACCGTAGCCTTGACCTCGTCGGTGAGCCGAACGCCGAGTTCCTCGATTTCAGCATCGCTATACATAACACGCTCCGGAAGATCGCTCGGATGCCAAAGTCTCGCTCGGCGACCACGTAGCGCATCGCGTCGCAGCCGTGGTCGTCTTCCTTCTTCGGCTCGTCCTGCTCCTTCTCCTCGTTGGCCTTTTTCCTTCGGAGCCATACGTAACCGGGGATCTCATCATAGTGGCAGGTCGGCTTGCTCGAGTCCGCCAGCTCTGGGTCCATCTCGACCAGAGTATCGCGGAGGAGGTAAAGGCGCGGCCGACCGTCCCCCGCGTCCCGGAGGCGGACCTGAACGGCTTGAATCCCCTCGGTCACGGCTTTATGAGCCGGCGAGGTACTAAGCCCCGTTTCCCGCTCGAAAACGACACGTCCCTCGGCGTCATGGTCGCACGTGATCACTGTGGGCTTCGGCTCGAGCCAGCGACCCTCTGGAGCAACAGCCTTGAGAACAGTCTTGCAGTGCTGGTCGACAGTTCGACGAGTGTGGTAGATTTCTCTGTAAAGAAAAAGTCGTCCGTCGTGATCCTCGGCCCACCACTGCAGGGTGAAGGGGTTTGTGAACCCGAAGTCCACCGCCCAGTACCGGCGCCAGGACAGCGGAATGCCGACGTGATCGAGGGCCTCGCCCTTCTTCCATTCCTCTGGTACGCCGGACAGCATGTGGATCCCGGAGAAGTCCTCATAGATCACGCCCTCGGCTGCGACCCAGTTACCGAGCCGGAGACGCTGGTGCCGGACGCCAGTCAGCCGGTCCAGCTTGTCTAGGTAGGCGAGGCCGCGCTCCGTCATCGCCCCGTTCTGGAAGAGGATTGGGTTGTCCTCGTGTGTTGAATGCAGCATCTTCGTCTGGCCGGAGTCGCAGCGCGCCTTCAGCCAGTGGGTCGGATGGGACGGGTTACAGTCGGCCAGGAGTTGCTGGAAGCTTACCTGCCAGTTACGGAGCCGGGTTGTGATACTCTCCCAGTCGTTCTCCGTCAGGTCTGTTGCCTCCTGGACGTACACGATATCGTATTCCGATGACATGATCTTCTCGATCTTGTCCAGACCGCCGATGACGACCGTACTTCCGTTTGCATAACGGTAGGAAGCGGGCTCCTGGGCAGAACCGCCGTAGTAGTGCACAACGCCGGCGTTAAGGGCTTCCGCAACCACAAACTTCCGCCATGTCACCAGAGCGGTTGAGCTGAGCGATGTAGCCGTCTTCCGGCAGATTAGGCCGCGCATCCCCGGGTTCGATAGCGCCATCAGGTGAAGCTTTTCCAGGCACGCGCGGCTCTTTCCAGTTCCGGCCGGTCCGGCGATCAGTACTTCCGGATCCCGGCAGTACATCACTTCCCTGCAGGCTCCCTTAGGGGAGAACTGGTGCTTCACCACCGGCATCGGACACCTCCCGCTCGCCATTCAGCGGGGAGGCATTGATACGCTCGTGTCCGGTCCGGGATTCCTGGTCACGGATACACATGGACTCTATCGCGCATAGCCGCTCCTTGGAGCTTCCCTCGTAGAAGCAGCGCGCATTGAGCAGGCAGCCGGAGAACCCGGCCTCGGCACTCGGTATGTTACGGGGTGCGGTCACAGCACACTCCCGCTCTGTCGAGCCATCACGGCCGCCACATAGGAGTCGGTGTCCGCCGCGAGCCGCCGCATTATCCGCTGCCGTACGGGCTCGAGGATCCCCTCTGCGTGCATAGCACGGTCAATCGCCTCGGCCAGCGGGCCGGTGATCGGCTCGTCGGCGATGACGGTGTTATTACTGTGAGCCTGGGCCTCGCGCCGGGCAAGGTAGGCCGGCGCACACCGGGGGCAGTGCTTTGCTAGTAGCTCGTCGCCCCGGACGGTCTGCGACCATTCATTCCAGTGTGAACGGCAGAAGTGTGCGTCCCGGCCCTCGACGTAGCAGAACACATGGACGACCGCAATGTCCCGGCAGCGGGCGCTATTCCGATAGAAGCAGATCTCGCTGGATTCCTGGGTCATAGCGAGTACCCGCCCGTCAGCCGGTCCAGAAGCTCGTATCCTCGGCGTGTCAGCGGAAGGGGGTAGACGAATTCATCAGCCATGTACACCGGAAGGCCGAGCACGGTGGTGACCGGAGGTATGACGACCCCGACCGCTACGGAAGCCGCTTGCTCTGACCACTTCACGTTCACAGTGTCACCTTCCGGAAGGCGACGTGTGTGGAGATCCATCCGACCGTCGTCGGTATCAGGACCCACATCGCAGCGCTCACCGGCAGGGGCGTGTTGCCGTTGAATATGTACTGCTGGATGCACCAGATCACGAGCCCGGTAAGAGCGAGGATCGGCGCGGTGCCCTGGCGGGCCTCGTCGGCCGACTCAGCGACCACTACACGCCAGTGAGCGTGGGGCGGAATAGGTGGGTGTGTCAACGGATTGCCTCCGATATATCGCCTGCGTCGATGACGTAGTGGACGATATTCGGGTCGTCGGCACTGCCGCCACCCGTACCCGCGCCGCGCGGGCTTAGCTCGTCGGCCACCGCCCGAAGCAGGTCTATCTTGGATTTGAGAATACCCCGGTGTCGCCGCGATCCGAGGTTGGTGCCGTCGTTGTCCGTCGGCCGGTACTTCCCCTTGCGCATGAGGGCGATGACCTCGTTAAGCTCCTCGACATCCGACTGAAGCTCAGCGAGCCGGTTCTGCTTCTTTGCAATCCATAGTCCGGCCGCCTCGATCGCCATCTGCCCGGCAAGCGCCTGGGTTACCTCGGCGATATCCTGGGCGTACTTCTCGGCGAAGTCGGTGATGTCCTTGGTGTCAACGCCCAGGCGCCGAGCGATGCTCGCGTGTGTCCACTCGCCCATAGCGAGGTCGCGGATTAGCTCCAGACGGAGACGACCGCGATACAACGACGTGACAGGCGTCGCTCCGACCGATGACTTAGCCTCCGTCCGCACCGATTCCGGGGCGTCGGCGCTGGTCTTTGCTCTGCGAGAGTAGGGTCGTGCCGGACGATCTGCCACATAATAAGGATAGGGTACCTGCCCATTTATCGCTAGTGGGCAGGTACCCTGCGTTTTTAGTACCTATATTCTAAAATGACAGCACCCCGCCGATCAACTCCCGTTTGTCATACCGGGTAGCCGTCGGCGGGGTGCCGCTGCGCTAGCCGACTTTCCGCCGTACCCGCCGAAGCGGGCTGGATATCCTTTCAGGGGCCGACTAGGCAGACCATGGGGCTAGTTAGCCCAGCTCACGCCGTGGTCGTGCTGGACACCGTAACGAGCGACGGACAGCGTGAGCAGCGCCCAGGCCAGGGCGTAGCTACGGGGCTGCCGCCGTCGGGCGAACCGGGGCGTAGTGTAATGCCGGAACGCGGCCCATCCGCCGCCCTGATCGATTGGCTTGAGCACCTCGGCCATCGCCACGTGCGAGGTCGAGGTGTGGCGGTTGCCAGCGTTCCAGTTGGACCGGCGCCACGCCGGGATCAGCCGATAGGCCGCGATGACTGCCGCGAACGGGGCGATGCGGAAGTACCAGCTCGGCGTGATCGGGGCGCGCGGCCCGGCCGGAATCGGGAGGTTCTCGCTCCGGTTGAACTTGATATCCACTGTTTTCCTTATTCTAGATTGGTATTGTTAAGGTATCTGGTTCATGCGGGATAATGCCGCTAGTCTCCCTTCACATTGATGATCTGTCGTAGCGTGTGCTGCACGGTCACGAGGTCGGCCGCGTCCCGCATCACGACATCAATGTCCTTATAGGCGCCGGGAATCTCGTCCAGGAACGCATCCGAACGTCCCCACTCGATTCCCTCCATCGCCTGGTCGAGTTCGTCCCGGGTAAACGTCTTCCGAGCGGCGGAACGGCTGTAGTTACGCCCGGCGCCGTGCGGCGAGGAGTTCAGGCTCGGCAGGTTTCCAAGCCCGGTCACCACGTAGGAGGCGGTCCCCATCGACCCGGGGATCAGGCCCGGCTTCCCCTCCGAGGCGTCAATGGCGCCTTTCCGGCTCAGCCAGACGTGCCCGTGGGCGCCCTTCGGGTACTTGTAGCGCGAGAGCAGCCGCCCGTCGGCCTGCTCGGTGTAGTTGTGGTGGCACTGGATACGCTCGGTCACGTACCAGTCGTCTTCCAGCTCCGAGTGGAGCACATCCTCAACCCGCATCATCATCTCCTCGCGGTTCAGGAGTGCGAAGTGCTGGGCCCAGTTCAGGCAGCGCAGGTAGTCGTCGAACTCCTGGTCTCCTTCCACCAGGTAGGCGAGATCCTCGTCGGGTAGCCGGATCCAGCGCTTACTGCACTTCACCTTGGCGATGTTGATGTACCGCTGGGCCAGCTTGTTCCCAACGCCCCGGCTACCCGAGTGAAGGAACAGCCAGACCCGATCCTCCTCGTCGACGGTCACCTCGATGAAGTGGTTTCCGGAGCCGAGCGATCCAAGCTGCAAGTCCCAGTCAGATACCTGGCTCGCCTCCTCGGCGCCCGGCATCGCCTGCAGCTCGCTCACACGGCGCTCTGTCTGCCGAGAATACAGCTTGTGATTGTACCGGCCCGCCGAGAGCGGAACGACATTAGCAATCGCAGCGTGGATACGACGCCGGAGGCCGCCAAGCGCCGGAACCTGCTCAGCCAGCAGGGAGGTCCGGTGCGCTATCATGCCGCAGCCAATGTCGACACCGACCGCGGCAGGCATGATGGCGCCGAGGGTGGGGATGACCGAGCCAACCGTCGCCCCCTTACCGAGATGGGCGTCCGGCATAAGGGCCATATGCGGCCAGACGAACGGCATGCTCGCCGTCCGCTCCGCCTGCTCGCGGGTACTGGGCTCGAGCACCGAGGCCCAGTTGAATATCTTCCCGTTGACGTCCTGCATCATTCCTCCGAATGGGCCTGCCCCGGCCGCTTTCCCGTCACCCGGCCTGTAGCCGAGCGTCCAACCTTAGTGACGAGTACTGCCGACCGGGGCAGGGGCTTGCGATGGTTGCTACGCGGCCATCAGCTGGACGTCGAGGGCGACCTCGGCAGGGTCGCTCACGCCGGTCAGCGCGACCAGGGACACGTGCGTGTTGTCGGACGCAATCTTCTGGTAGGCGGAGACGGTCTTGGCGTGCCGCTTGTCCCCCGGCTTGTCGTAGCCGACGACGGCTACGGCGATGACGCACAGCGGGCCGGCCATCGACTTGACCCAGCGCTCGACCTGCTCCTCGTCGTCCGCCTGGCCGTCCGTGTAGATCACGATCTCCATGACCCGGTCGCCGTTCGGGAACTCCGCGTGGTAGGCGCGCTCGGCCGCGTGGATCGCCGGCATGAGGAAGGTCCGGCCGCCCCGGAACGCCGGGTGCAGACGCTCCTTCACGTTGGCCTCGCTCAGGTCCCCCAGGTCACGCGGGTCTTCGAACTCGGCCTCCTCCGCGTCCCACCCGTGGAATTCCTGCGGCTCGTCCGCCGCGAACGCCCGGCAGCCACCCTTACCGGTGCCGACCTCGTTGACCGCCTCGGAGTCGTCACCTGCCAGCTTCCCCGTGATCAGCGGGATGGCGACCTCTAGCAGCTCCTGCTTGGTCATGGGGCTTTCCGGGCCGGCCGGCTCGCTGTTCGAGCCGGACACGTCGATGATGAAGATGACCTCCTTCTTCTTGCCCAGCGCGGACAGGGGCCGCTCGATCTGGTCGCGCGGGGTCCGGCCCGGCAGCCCGGTAATCGGCTGCTCGATGATCTCCTTGCGCTGTTCCGCGGACAGTACTGCTGCTTCCATTGCGGTGCCTCCTACTAGTTGGGTATTCCGTTGGACGTAAGGTTCTGGATGTCGCCCGCGATCGTGGTCCCCATGACGATCGAGGCGATGATCACCGCAACCAGGATGATGAGGATCCAGGCCAGCAGGTTGCGGATCATCCGCAGCTGGTGAGCGGTATCGTCCGAGACCCAGATGGGCTGCGGCAGGGGCGGCGGCAGCGGATCGTCGGGGGTACGCACCTGCGGCTCGGTCGGCTGGTCCGGCCCTGGTGTGAACTGGACCCTCGTGTCCCGAGCGACCGGCGGATAGCCGGGGTGGTAGTTCGGTCCGATTCCCTGTGGCGGTCCCATTTTGCCCCTCCATTGCGGTGGCGTCACCGGGCGCTGGTAGCGCCCGTGGTCTTGCGGCGGGCCGCCATTCACACGGACGAGCGTGTCCGTATCGGCGTGTCCTACCAGATGGCTGTAGTCAACCTCGTACACTATGCCCCTGCCCCTTGATTCGCTCGGTTAGCATCTTCAGAGCCCAGCCCGGGTGGCGCGGCTTTCACCCGGGCTGGACGCTCAGGGTGCTACGCGGCGGGCGTGATCACCGTGATGTGCGCCTCTGGGTCGGTCCCCGGAAGCGGGTGGTTGTTCCCGTAGGTGCCGGTTGCCGGCTGGACGAACAGGGCGAACGTGTGGCCGGCGGGCAAGTCCTCCATGTATCCCACGTTCGCGGCCGGGTTGCCGTTGTCGCAGGTGAAGCCCTTGTGCGCCACCCCGGCCGGCCGGTCGAAGCCGTACACGTAGACCTCGACACAATGGTTAGACGACGGCCAGCCGAACTTGCTGTCGCTCCAGCCCACCGTAGCGTTGTGCTCAGACACCGTGACCACATGGCCCGCGTACACGTACGGCACGCCGCAGATCTTGCCCGTGATGTTGCCGTCGCCGGCGGTGTTCCCGTCGCCGTTGGCCGAGCTGTCCACCCACTTCTCGCAGGCGGTGGCGTAGTCCCACTCATACGCGCCACCCGTCACGGTCACGCCGGTCGAGGTGGCGAACGCCAGCTCCGGCCAGTTTCCAGTGGAGACCTTCGCCGCGCCGAAGTTGTCGTCCTCCGTCGCCGGCACGACCCCGGACAGCCCGTCGCCGACCGGCGCAGTCACCGTGAGCGCATAGGTGCCGTTCACCGTTCCGTGGACCCCGTTGTGGAGGATCTTCGCGCCGGGAACGAACTGGCTCGGAGTACCGGCGCCGCCGACGGTGCTGAAGAACCCCACATCCGTAATGGTCGCGTTGTAGTCGATCAGGCCGGCGGTCGTGTCCTTCTCGTTCTGCACCGGGGCGACCGTCACCGTGAGCGTCCGGGTGAAGCTGTCGTACGCCCAGTTGCCGCCGTGGCCACTGTCCGGACGGTTAAGCACGTGCGTCGTGGCGGTCACCGTAGTGGTCACCGTAGTGGTCACCGCGTCCGCGCTCTCGGCCAGGGCGGCCCCGGCCGAGATGGCCAGGACGAGCGATCCGCCGATCGCTGCTCCCAGGGCGAGCAGGCGGGTACGCCTGCGCGTCCAAGTCGAGCGCCGCGGCTTATTCTCTTGCTGGAACATACAATGCCTCCATTGAGATGATCGGATACGGGTACCCTACCCTACCGCGCGCCCGCGCGGGGGATTTACTCGGAATTGCTCGGTTTCTCTTGGTAAACACGGACGGAAAGTCGCAGAACTCGACGGATCGATATGTCGAAGTGGTGAGCGATGACCGCAACGATTCCGACAAGGATCAGCCCGACGAATGCGCTGGCGAATCCTATCGCCAGCAGGATGGTTTCAGCGATCGTCGCCATCGGCGATGTCATCCAGCTTCTGGTCGTCGGACGTGTCGCCGTCCTGCTCCTGGTACAGGCCGGTGAACCCGGTGAAGTTGCGGAGTTCTTCCGCGCTACCCTGGAACATGACGACGCCCGGGTCACCCGGCTGCCCCCGCAGGAAGTCGAACATGCTCTGGAATGCCTGCGCCTGCTCGTGAGGGCCGTCCGGAAGGCGAACGAGCGGGACAACGGAGACCCCATGCGAGCCGCTCGCATGGCTGATGATGTTCTGGCGCTGCCGGGCCATTCGGAAGTGCATGGGGCTGCCGATGGGCCCCAGGAATTCGTCGAGCTTCTTCGGGTCCTCCCAGACGGCCAGCGGAACAGAGATCGTCATGTGGACCTCCTCCTCCCCGCCCTCGTCGTTCCCCGGCACGGCCATCACGAGCAGGACGGTGCCGTCTCCCAGCTGGACGATGGACTTCGGGTCCATTGGATGCTTCTGGATGTGGTCCCGCGCCTTGATCGCGATGTCAAGGGGATCGGTCTCCGCTGCGTGCTCCTGGCGGTAGTCCCCGCAGGTACACGTGGCCACCAGATTCATCGGGCCGCCCGGGTGGAAGTGCCAGGTCTCCTCGTCCTGCACAAAGTCCGGAATATGCGGCTTGACCTGGATGTGGTGGTCCCAGGGCCGCGTGATCTCGTCGCTGCTGGCTGTCACTAGTCTCTCTCTTCTCTTGTGCTCGTACAGTTGTTGGGGTCGCTGTAGTAGGAACGGTTGTAGACGATCACGTCGCGGTAGGCACATGCCATAGTGGCAGCCCAGATCGCAGCGACACAGAATCGCGTCGTAAAGCTCGAGGGGGCCAGTGCGAATGCGGTCGCAGCCACAGCGAAAAACGTCGCGCTGGCAATCCCATCTTGCAGTCTCCCCACGTACACACAGCCCGCGCCCGGTAGGACGGCAGACAAGGCGAGCGCCTTGGAGACGCTCTTGCTGCCGTCTTTGCCGTGGACACTGCCCTCGCCACTAGGCATTGTCCGCCTCCTTCTCCGTGTCTGTCTGGACGTGGATGGTGTTCCCCTGGCGGTCGCGGCCGTCGAGGGATAGCGAGCAGGCCAGGCACATCCCGTCGCCTGCGCCGAACAGCTCGGGATTGCGCACGTAGAATAGCTCCGCCTGGGAGAGCTGGTCCATCCGTAGCGGCGACACGTAGCGGTGCGGCCTGATGATGATGGTGCCGTACAGACTGGTGCCCTTATCTACTACGACGGTCTGCACGGACGGCCGCCCGCTCCCGCTACAGGTTACACAGCGAACAACGATCGGGTCGTCGGAGCGCCGGGCCACGGTGACCATGTTGCTGCTCGTACGGATCTTCTCGAAGTCACCCGTGTCGCCAAACCCGAGGCAGTCCGGACATAGGCCGAGGCGCTCGCAGTCGTTCGCCTCGAGTTCGTGGAGTTCTCTAGGGTCGTACATCTGCGGAAGATGCTGGCCCATGATGCACACATCGATCCAGTACCGGCCATCCTCCGATCTTCCCAGCACTCGTCCGCCAAACGGCGCCCCGGGGGCACCCACGACCCAGACGTGGGCTGATGGGCTGATCGCTGGCCTGACCTTCGGGTCGCTGGTGTTCACGGCATGGTCCAGTCAACGCCGTCGTACATGGATTCGGCCGGGTCCTCGGCGGGGTCCTCCCGGGGGTGTAGGCGAAGTGACTCCCGCTCGTCTTCCCTAGCCTCCTTGGGGCCGGCCATGGCTATGTATTCGGAACCCTCGACGACGCGGATAGCGGTCCGGACTGCGCTGGCTTCACGGGCGATTTCCTCCTCGGCACCTCCTTCCGTCTCTGGGCGGTGCATGCGGGCACGGGCGCGCTCGTCAATCGGCCTGGCCTCGAGAACGAGTGCGTTATCGACCCAGGGTGCCTCGGTGGCCGACGCTACGGTGACGTCGGTGATGTCAACCCAGATCACATGGGTCGATGTGGTCACCTTGACGTAAACAGGCCCGTTTGATCTGGGAAGATCGATCAGCCGGTGGATCAGGGTGGTACTATCTATGGTCACGGGTTTAGCTTACCCCCTAAACCCCCTAATCCCTAATGCCCTGGTCATTTGGCTGCAGAAAAGTCGATTTCCCGTATCGTTTGCACTTTTTGCAGTTTTGGGACTGTCTGTGAGGTAAACCAATACTGAATTTAATATCTCGCACTTTTCGGGACTGGTACGGTCGACCGAACGACCGACCTTCCATCGTACGAACGACCGTACGTCCAGTCGTTACGAGGCGATACCATAAAAGTATCGGAAAGTAGTTACAGTTTTTTGTGTACGGGGGTAGCTTTTTTGTACATTACCGACTAGACTTAGGCTATAACCGAAAAGGGAAAGGCCCCGGGGCCGCGCGGTACGCGCGGGCTGGGGGCCGGCTAGGGTAGCCGCCCGAGCCCCGCGTGCGTGAGCACCTGGTGAGTAGCCAGGTAGTAATTGTAAGGGTGCGGCGCGGTAACAGGACTCCTCCTGGGAAACCAGAGCGACGGCTGCCTACTGAATAATGACGCCCGTACTGACGGGCCGGAGTGCCTATAACGGCCGGGAGAGGACCCGGTGGCTAGATGGGCTAATGCCGGGGGATGCGTGGACTGACGACCACGGCCGTACCTTTCAGAAGGCCCAGGCCTAGCAGGGCTAGCCGTACCCAGAATGCTGAGCAAGATTCTGGCTAGGGCTAGCCTTACTAGCCATAGTAGGGTAGAATGGTAAGAAGAAACGAACCCAAGGAGACGTCCATGACCACCATGACCACCATGACCACCAAGACCGCCACCCCCACCCCTACCGCCCCTACCGCTCCCCCGGCCCCTACCGCCCCGGTCCGTCCCGCTGACGAGGCGGCCTGGTACGCGCAGGCGGCCGGCCCCGCCAAGCCCGCGCGCCCCAAGTCGGCCGTGGACTACCGCCGCGATGTTGACCTGGCGATCATCGCCGCCGCTGGCCAGCTCGTCAGCGACCTGGTCCCGCCGCAGCACCGCGCGGCCGTCGCCCGCCTCATCGCCAACCAGCTCCACCACCTGTCCACTCCCACGCTCGGCTGGCCGTCCCTGACGCTCCCCACCCCGGACCGCTCCGAGTGGCGCTAGGCACCCCGCCTGACCTGTAGTCGCTCGCCGTGCGTAGCCCGGCTGGTAACTCATAGTAGTCACCAGTCAGGGCTAGCCCTACGAGCCAAATTGGAGGTATACTAGGGTTATGGAAAACACCGAGATCGGCCCCCAGCTCACCGCCGCGTACGCCGCTGCCCGTGACTGGATCTACGACACCTTCGAGGACGCCCCGGACACTCTCAGCAACGACGAGGTCAGGGCCGCCATCTACCGCCACTACGACGGCGGCTGGAACGCCTTCATCCTCACCTGCCGATAGGAGATAACCATGTACTGCGAGGACTACCCCTGCTGTGGCCACACGCCCCAGGACCCCTGCGACTCCTCGCCCTACGACCCCTGGAGCGACCCGCACCTGGGCTGCGACCACAACGCCGGCTACTGCTACCTGGCCGACGAAGAAGAGGACGACGAGTACCAGGACGACGAGTACCAGGAGGACGAGTACCAGGAGGACGATGACTAGGCAATCGAGGGTGGCGCTCCGCTCCGGCGGAGCACTGCTCGGGCTGCCTAGCCCAGGAAGAAGGAACGAAGATGTATCTAGTCACGCGGATCAGCGATGGACAGCAGATTCGCTCGATCTGGCCGGCCGTGTACCTCGGCAGCCCAGGCGAGTACGAGGTCCACACGCTGCCGGCCCGGCGCCGCATCCACAGCCTGCGGGCGCTGACCGACGTCCAGGACGAGACGCGGGCTGGTCTGGTCGACCATCTCACGGAGCTCTACCTGGAGTACCAGAAGATCGGCCTGGACAAGAACGACATCCGAGCCGACCTCGATGCCATTCTTAGCATTATCGCGTAAGGAGCACCATGGCTACCATCGGACGGCAAGAAGGCGAGACCGGTGTTACCAGCACCGAGACGTTCCTGATCTTCGCACGCATGGTTGGCCTCGCCAGCCGCTGCGCGCTCGGTGACGGGGCGACCCGGGAAGAAGTGGCACAGTGGCTGGAGTCAGAAGCCTACGCCATCCGCACCGAGGACGTCGCCGAGAACATGTCTCCCATCCTGTTCCCCATGAACTAGGCCACTAGGCTGGTGCCCAGGATTGCTCCTGGGCCCCGGCCGGGCTGCCTAGCCCAGAAGGAGGCACCATGAAGTACCGCACCATGACCATCAGCGGAATGTACGGCAGCGACATCGAGGCCGAGTCCGACGGGCAGGCCATCGCCATCGCCAGTAACCCGCCATACTGCGAGATCGTCCTGGATATCACCGAGCACAACGGCGAGACCGTCCTGGTCGTCGCCGACTAGCGTACGCGAGCAGGGGGAGGCACCGTGACCCATCCAATTGACAGTGACGTCGAGATCACCCGGGACCTGGAGAAGGTTGACAGCTACATCATCGCCCCGTACGGCATGATGGACGGCCGGGGCGTGTCCGTGGCGGCCGTCCTACTCACCATTCTGGCCGAGAAAGTGGCTCTGAACGGTCACCAGGCCGTCCTGGAGCACCTCCGTTCCATGCCCAATCCGGCATAGTAGGCTGGTACCCGGGCAGTCCACCCGGGTGCCGGCCGGCCATTCCGGCCAACGTACGCGAACAGGAGACGACATGGAGACAATACTGGAGGCTGCCATGGAGGCGTATTTCCGCGCTTACCTGGCGATTTCCTGCCTGATCCTGGTGCTCAAGACGATGCGCGAGGAGTTCTAGGCGATGCAGAACCACCCCCTGGCGTCCTTCAAGGCCGGCCAGTACCACAACGGTGCCCGACTTCTGTACTTCGGCGGGTACTTCTGGATATCAACGTCCATCCCCGGCATCGGTGGACAGCTACGGCGCGTAACTGGATCGTGGCGTCCATCCGGCCTGACTGCCGATAACACGGCCGAGACCATCCAGCTACACCTCGAGTTCCACGACGCTCGGTGAAAACGGCTGCAAAAGGCCCCTTTCCACCAGGAAAAGGGGCCTTTTGCACGCCAAAAACTCCGGAAAACCACCAGTTTCAAACCTTAAACCTTTAGTTTAGATACCTAAGCACGACCGAAACTCGCTAGTGCACCCTGGTTTACGCCTGGAAGGATATAACCAGAATGCACACGGAAAAACTGGTCGAAAATGGGCGATTTTTGTGCAGTTATTTAGAATTAAAAGTTAGGACCCGTACCCCTATTCTAAAGTTCTAACCTCCTAACTGCTCCATTCCCTACTGTATAACCTTCCTACTAAAGTATATAAGAATAGTAGGAATATGAGCTTAAAGGCACTGCAGTCGTCTTTCCGGGCAATAACACCCCTTCCTCCACCACCACTCCCCAGCCCCCAATCCTCCATTTGCACCCCTATAAACTGGACCGTTTAGAATACCCCTTAAAATTCTTAATTTCCCACGTTGACCTGGGCAAACGACCCTAGAAGTTTAGAATACCTAGTGATAGGTACGGTTCTAAACGCTGAGTAGTTTTGACCCCCGTTTCCAGTAACTTAAAGTAACCGAAACTTCCAGTGAAAACCACTGGGAAGGCTAGCGCTATGGCCATAAATAGCGTATACTGGTACTAGTCGGGTAACGCGCCCGGCGCCCCCGAAAACGCCTCGGACTACCAGGGCAAGAAGAGAGACTAGCAGAAAGGGGTAGCATCATGGCTACCACCAGCACCACCCAGGCGTCCCCCGCCAGCGTCAAGGCGATCAAGGACCAGGCCACGAGCAACCCCGCCAGGGCCGCGAGCGCGACCGCGA
>Ga0134126_10000245_pt1 | contig 69882 bp, 52 predicted proteins | sample KB31752_FD_96881 | JGI IMG/M metagenome (GOLD analysis project Ga0134126, IMG submission 96881) | Terrestrial soil microbial communities with excess Nitrogen fertilizer from Kellogg Biological Station, Michigan, USA - KB3-175-2 | ecosystem: Environmental > Terrestrial > Soil > Unclassified ...
AGGCAAGCTCGATCGCCCGCTACCAGGCATCCCATCACGCTCACCAGGCGGCCATCTGCATCGTCACAACGGTAAAGAACTATATTGTCTCTCAGATGGTTCAAGAGCTGCTCGACTTCCGCGAGTGAATGTTGTTCTTCGAGACCTTTTACGGTCTCCATCGAGCGATAGACCTCGACAACTTCTTCGGCACTCGCGTCGAACCACTCCTTGACGGACAAATTGCACTCGGTCGATCGCTTTAGATTTCGCCGCCAGTTTCTTTCGCACGACGCCAGCAACTCTTCCGGTGTGCGACTGACGTCGATGGTCATCGTGTAGTTGGGCGTCAGGGGTGACCAGGGCATTGTCCAACCTTGCGCGCTCAACCTCAGGGCATCTTCGATTTGGCGCGGACGGTCGCATCGAAACCGGTAGTAAATCGCTCGCAGGCCGGTCGCTTCTTTCACGGCTTTCGCAAACTCATCATCGAACAGCGACAAGTCTCCGGTTGGTCCGCCTTCGCTCCACACCAATCCGATGCCGAACGGATATCGCCGCACATAGCCTTGCATCATGGCGACGATTTCGTTTTCGTCGTTGCACGCCAGCCAGCGATAAGGCTTCCAGCCGAGTGCGCGACGTTGTTCGCCCCACGCGTATGACTGAAAGGGCGAAAATTGATCGAAGCGTGTGAGCGCCTCGTCCCAGGCAGCCGGGTTTTCTTTGTTGGTGAAGAGTTTCCAGGTAGACATCTTTATGCCGTAGCCTCCACGCGGCGACGTAAATCAGTTGCGACCGATGGGCGCAAGACATCGCGAAACAGGTCGTACATCTGTGAGGCCACGCGCTCCCATGAATAGTGCAGCTCCGCTCTGCGCCGGCCCGCCTGGCCGAAGTCCGCACGCAGATTCTTATTCAACAAAAGTCCAAGCATCGCACCAGCCAGCGCGTCGGCGTCGCCTTCCGGTACGGCCAGGCCCGCATCACCGATCACTTCCGGAATCGCGCCGCAAGTTGAGCCAATCACGGGCACGGCGGTGGCCATCGCTTCGACAATCACGCGGCCGAACTGTTCGCGAATGCGCGCGGTCGTTTCGGTCGGAATTACCAGGACATCGATTTGCCGGAAGTACTCCGGCATCTCATCGTATTTCACCGCGCCGGTGAATTGCGCGCGATTGATCAGCTTCGCCTCCGACAAACGGCGAGTAAACGATTCGCGCTCGGGGCCATCACCAACTACGAGCAGCCTCCAATTCTCGTGTGCGATTTGCGGAAGGGCTTCCGCCAGGATATTGAGGCCCTTGCCCGGAAGCATGCGCCCAACAAAACCTATCGTCAGAGTTTCCTTCGCTCCGCGTTTCAGTGGACGCGGCGTGTATTCATCGACGTTGACGCCGAAGGGAACGACGCGAACCAGCTTGTCGAATCCTTTTGCGGTGAGACAGTCTCGTACAGTTTCACTGCAGATGTGCGCGGCGGCAGCCTGTCTGAACGCGCGGCGCTCAAACCAGCGAAACGGCGGGGGATAGTTGTGAATAATGTTCTGACATGTCTGTAACACCACCGGCACATGCGGCGCCAGCCAGTTACGCAACGTCAGAACTTCGGCGCACGCGATGGAATATGGTTCATGTGCGAGTTCGATAATTTCTGGCCGGTGACGGCGTAAGGCCGCGATTACCGGTCGCGGATCGTACGCGAACAATTGAATGTGCCGCGAGAATAGCGGCCTCGCTGTTCGCACCGGAAACAGATCGTCTTCCACCGCTTCGACCTCAACCGCCGCTTCCTGCCAGCGAGTCGTTGTTACCAGCTCAAGCTCAACGTCAGGAAAGCATCGCACCAACGCGCGTTCGCGCTCGCGCAAGCGCGGCGTCAAACTAGCGTGGGCTATTCGCAGTACTCTCATCCGTTCGTCATGGCGAGCTACGGCTCGCACTCCCTCCTAACCGGCTGTCTCGGCGATCTCGATCGGATCCACCCGCGTCTCCGCGCGGCGGACCTGACGTCTGTTTGTGAATCGGTGCATTCTGGCTTCCGTCAAACCATAAACACCTGAGGCCTTGGCGATGAAGCGCAGCAGATAATCGTTTCGTCCGAGCGGTACCCGCCAACGCGAGTGGGTTCCGTTAGTTCCCTTCCAGACCGACCAGGCGGCGCGATAACCGGATTCGCGCGCCAGAGATTCAAGCTCAGGGCTGCACTCACCGTATGGCCAGGCCATCAAATCGACCGGCTTCTCAATTGTTTCTGCCAACAACCGTCGCGATTCCGTCAGCTCAAATCTTGCCTCATCGCGCGAGATCGCATTGAAGTTGCGATGCCACAAACCGTGCGCCCCAATCGTGATGAGCGGATGGCGCGAAATCTCGCGCAACTCGGATTCGGAAAGATAACCGTCGCTGTTGACGCACCCAGCCACCACAAAAAGCGTCATCGGCAGATTGAATTTCTCGAGCAGCGGCAGCGCGGTCGTCAGATTGTCGCGATAGCCGTCATCGAAAGTAATCGCGATCGCGCGCCGGGTCGCGCTGCGAAGCGTCTCGTCCAAACGCACTACGCGCTTCGTTTTCTTGAGCCACGCCAGTTGCTGGGCGAAGCGCGCCGGCGAAATATCGATGTCGCCGACCATTGGTTCCACCGGCGAGCTAATCGAGTGATAGACGAGTATTGATTCCATTATGACGCTGATGACCCGTTCACTTTTTCCAACCAGCACTCGCGCCAAAACAACAGCGATTGACGCGGGCACAGGCGATGACAGATCCCATCGCACGTGGCGCCTTCCAACAAAACGGTGTCCTTGATTTCACGCTGGCGCGGAGTGGCTTCAAGAATGATTTTCTCGACGCGCTTTTGTACGCGCATCACTGAGCCGCAAAACTCCGCCATCGACGGCGCGAAGAGCAAATGATGATGTTTACCGGCAGCGTCCAGCGTTTGTTGAATCTCGGCCAGCGACTTCACACGCACCAGATCGCCCGGTTGCAGGTTCAGATTAGAACGCGTGCCGTTGTACGTGCCCGGCCCCGCGACAAAGCGCCAACTGGGGCGACCGGTCAAGTGTGCGATCTTGTTGTAAACCGCGATAGACATCCCCTTGAGCCAGCGGCCGATCGAAATGCGGTTGTGCAAGAGGTCCAGAACGTATTGTCGCGGTTCCCAAAACGGCAGCGGTTTTGAAGCGTTGACGATTTCACTCGACTGGCAGAAGAACTTTCCCTCGCGATTCGCGAGCGCGAGCAGATCTGCTTCGGAAATCTGCACGTTGGTCTTCGCTTCACATGTTTCGGCCGTTGCACCAGCAGGTCTCAACCAGGCTTCTTTCCAGAAGATCAAGCACGCTTTATCGCAGTCTCCGTGACTCTGGCCGTCGCAACGAACATTGTCGAGAAACACCGTGTTGTCGATCGAGCGCATTTCGCTGTCGTCGACGCAGGTCTTAAACGCCCGACTTGAAACGCGAAAACGCCGACCGGCATACGCACTCATCTCAGGCATGAACGGAAGTCTCTCCAGCGTGCCGTTGTCATCCAACGTCGCCAGAATCTCGTTCAGCGAACGCACTTCAACCAGGTCGCCGGGAAAGAATTTTGTCTGCTGTGCAGTTGCCATCTGATTTAGCTGGCGCCGCGCGCCGACATGATTGCCGGAATTGTCCGCAGCAGGATCGTGGCGTCTAATTTCAACGACCAGCGATCGATGTATTCCAGGTCCAGTTCCATCCACTGTTCGAACGAAAGATTGCTGCGTCCCGAAACCTGCCAGAGGCACGTCAGGCCCGGCTTGACGCTGAACCTTCGTTTCTGCCACGCGAGCTCCATCCGCAGCGCGTCGCGCACAGACAGCGGCCTTGGCCCCACGATGCTCATGTCTCCCAGCAGCACATTGATCAGTTGCGGCAATTCGTCGATGCTCGTCTTACGCAGCCACCGGCCGACACGCGTAATGCGCGGATCGTTCTTGATCTTGAAGATTGGTCCGGACTTTTCGTTGAGGTGCTCGAGCTCTTTCATCCGCGCTTCGGCATCCGCGCGCATCGTTCGTAACTTGATCATGCGAAAGCGTCGCTTGTTCAGCCCGAAGCGATCCTGAACGAAGAAGACCGGCCCCGCCGACTCTAATTTGATCGCAATCGCTGTCAGAACAAATAGCGGGGCCATTGTGATCAGCAGAACTGTTCCCACTACGACATCGATGAGCCGTTTGGCTTCCGTGCGCCAGCTAAAGGGCGGCACGCTGTGCAACGAAACGATCGGCACGCCGTCGAGTTCGCCCGTGTGCGACCGCGCCAATTTTTGCGGAAATAGATCGGATAACAGGTGCGTGGTGATTCCCTGCTCTTCCAGGATCGCGATAGCGCATTCGATTTGGGTATAGTGCGACTTAATCGGCAGCGCGATGGTGGCTTCGTCGATTACCTCGCGCGCTAGAATCGCCGGCAAGTCATCGATACTGCCCAGCCAGGGCGCACTCGCAATTGTTTCGTTGGCAAATTCGGGGTCGCTGTCGACGTAGCCAACCAGTTTGTAACCAAGATCCTGACGCCGCTGAATTCGCTCGGCGAAACTCCGGCTACGCGCGCCACCGCCAACGATCAGGAGCGCCTTCACATTGTGGCCGCGCTTGCGCAGTCGCCGCAGGTTCAGTCGCAGGAGCATGCGCATCGTCGCGATAAATCCAAAGCTGACGAGGGCGAAGACCAGGACTGTCCCAAAGTTGATCGTCGGCCAGTTTCCAACCTGCGCGCCGACCAACAACACCGTGGAACAAAACAGCACCGCCTGCGCGATCTCTTTCAACTCTTTGCGCTGGCTGGCGAAGCGGTGCGAAAGGTAAAGACCTTGTACGGCAAACGCCAAATGCCAGGTGATCAGAAGCGCGACGCCCAGCAGCGCATTGCTGACCTTGATGCGCTCGGAAAGATAATCAAGAGCAAAGCCGACGCTATGATGCGTCGGTGAATAGCGGGCCACGATCGTCAAAGCGAGGGCGCACAACACCAGCGTGAGGTCGCTGACCTTCAGAAAAAAGTTCGAGAGTGTTCCGTATCGCGCAGTCATGTTGAGTGGCACAGACTTGAGTCTGTGATTGCTGCGACACAGACTGAAGTCTGTGCCACGTGAGCTTCAGAATCTCGGAGCCATGAAGGCCGCCACACTGGCGACGCGCATGAATCGTTCAATCTTGGAAATCTTGTCGCGTGGGACGTACACCATGTCACCAGCTTGCAACGTTAAGTCGTTCTCCAGGTCGCTGGTGCGGCGAATGCTCTTCAAGTTCAGCAGCTTCACCTCAGCCATGTCGGAATTAATTTTGCGGAAAACGACGATCTGCGAAGATCGAGCCGTCTCTTTCATGCCGCCGGCCAACATGATTGCCTGAATCGCAGTCACGCGTTCGCGCATTTCGATCTTGCCGGGTTGCGCAACTTCACCAGCTACCACGAAGTACGGCTTCTGGAATTCCTTGAGGACAATCGTCGCGACGGGTTCGCGCAGGCGCGCGCTGGCGCGCCGCAGGATTGTCTGGCGGGTTTGTTCAATAGTTAGCCCGGCGATTTTCAAATCGCCGCCGATCTCGAGCGACACGTACCCATCCGGCTGCACCGTCACGGTCTGATTGAATTCGGGAGAGTAGCGATACTGAATCTCTAAAACGTCGCCCGGCTGTAAGCGGTAACGCTCTTCGGTAACCGTCGTCAGTCGGGGCGGTTGTTGTTGCGCGCGCACCACTAACGACGCCGAGATAATTATGACCGCACTAAAGATGAGAGCTTTGTATTTCATGTTCATGACTCGTCAAGATTTTTAGGGAGAGGTCATGACGCGCGACGTTATTCCCTCTCCCTGACCCCGCGCTCAATCGAATGAGCGAGGAGAAACCAATACCCCGTTGGGTACGCACGCCTCTGGCGTGCAAAAGTCTTCTTACAGCCTCCGGTAAAGCCACTCGGGCACCGGATAACGTCGCTTGTTTAAAACGAATCCGAGAAACTTGCCGCCGGCCTGTTCGATCGTTCGTTGCGCATTCACGATTTGGTCGCGCCGCGAACGCGCGGCTTCCACCACAATCACCACGCCGTCGACGCTGGATGCCAGCACCGCCGCCTCCGCTGAATCGTGCAGCGGTCCACAGTCAATCAGGATGTTGTCAAAGCTCACGCGCAGGGCATCGACTGAATTCAAGCCGGTATCCAATTCCTCTTCCTGCTGGCCTATGCGCATCAGGTGTGCGCGCTTCGGCAACTCTTGATCGTCCTCTTCGTGGTAACCATTTCCATTCACGCGCCGTGCCTTTGCCGGCAGCATCCAGAGGTTCTCAATGTTCGTCGAATGACAGTTCCAGGGCATCTGCATGTAATCTTCGACGCCCAGCGTCTGCAGGCGATCGGCCGCAATCACCAGCGTGCGCCGGCCGGTGTGCCGCGCCATCTCGACGGCGAACAGTTGCGTTACATGCGACACGCCTTCGCCGCCGGAAGCCGAGGTGAACGCCAGGGCCGCGCCTCCACGCAAGTCTTTGCGCTCGCTTTTTAAGTTTGCCAAAAGCAGTTGCAGATTGTGACGCCGTCCCGACTTGTCGGGATTGGTCTTTGCCGCCCTGACTGGCAACATAGGCTCGATTATTTGTTGTTCTTCAACTGCCATGGTTACTTCTTTGACTGGAGCGCAAGCGTCCCGCTTGCAAGCGTGCCCGGCAACCGAGACGGTTGCGCTCCAGTCTCATGCGCTTAACTCGGCCCTCACTCGCTTCGCTTTCATCTGTCGCGACGACGGCGCCGTTCGGCTCAACATCTTCCGCCCGTTCGCCGGCACAGTGGCCAGCACTAGTCCGCCCGTGATCGATTCGAGCTGCCGTGCCGAATGCACCGTGTCGTCGAGTAACTCAGCCGAAATCACGCTGCCCACGCACAAGAAACCGGCGAGGACTATGCCTAAGACCAAATTCAAAGGGCGATTGGGCGACGTCGGAAGTTGTGCCGCCACCGGCGCTTCCGCAATCGAAACGTTCGTAATCTTCTGGCGATCGAGCTCGTCGGAGATGCGCGACTCTTCCCGTTTCTTCGCATAGAGCTGATAGTTTTCTTCAGCCTCTTTCATCTCGCGTTGCAGATCGTTGTGCTTCGTCGTGTTCCCTTCGAGTTGATCGAGCGCCGCCTGGTATTGCTGCAGTTGACCGGTCAAGGTCGCGCGTCTGGCCATCGCCGCGCTTTGATCCAATCGCGCACGCGCCAGTTCTGTCTCCAGTGTCTGTCGCAACGGATTTAGTCCCGTGGCTTCTTCAACCGCTGATTTGTGTTCCGCTTTGTCGAGCGCTTCTCGGGTAATACGAATCTGCTCATCGACTTCCTGCACCAGTCGATCGTCGGGTTTGAATTTGGTCAACAACTGCGCTCGACGTGTCTGGAGTTCAACCATCATTGTGTTCAGCCGTTCCGCTGAATACTGGTTCGGCATATTGCGACTCTGCGTCACGACGCGCTCCGGCATCGCCGCAAGCTGCTGCTCCACACGCTTAATGCGCTGCGTCCCTTCGTTGACCGCAGCTTCAGACGCCATCAGGTTCGCCTTGGCTTCAGCAGTTTTCACCAGCGTTAAATCTTTCTGCTGCTGAAGAGTCACAAGGTTGTTGCTCTGCTGAAACTGCGCGAACCGGCCTTCGGCTTCTTTCAACTGTGTCTCGTATTCGTCGGCTTTGTTCTGGAAGAAATCCGTCGCGCCTTCCGGGTGATGCAGCTTCAGATGTTTGTCGAGATAAAGTTCGCCCAGCCGTTTCAAAACCTTCGCCGAAAGTTCCGGCGAGTTTGACGCGTACGAGATCGAAATAATGTTTGCTTTGCGCGCCGGCGTGATGTTCAAGTCTTTCGCTAACTGATTGACTGCGCGCTCGACGCGGACGGGTTCGGGCAGCGGAGTGTTCGAAAACAATCGCGTCGTCTGGTCTGCGAGGCCACAATCAGTGACGACTTGCGTCAAAAGGTCTTTGCTCGTGAGCAGCTCGATTTCGGAATTGATTTGGTTTTCGGTGACTTCGCTTTCGGGCACCATCGTCGGCCCGTTAGAATTCGCCGCCGTGATGGCCACATCGACGCGCTGGTTCCTCACCAGAATCTTGGTGCGCGATTCGTATTTGTCTGGAAGAACGAGGGCGAGAACAACCGTGCCGGCGAGTACCGTGAGAAAAACTAACAGAACCATCCACTTACGCCGGAACAGGGCGGCTGCCCCGTCGCGTAGAGAGATGGTCTGTCTGCCGACCGATGTCGTCAGTTCGCGCGTCATAACTACTTCCCAGTTGAGTTAAAACGCTGAATTGGAAGGAGATTCCAAAGGATCGGCCAGCCAAGCCGGCTTTTGAGTTATGACCCGACGACGTTTTCGCGTGCATTCCGGGCCGGGATTCACATGCACCACGAGATGATTAACGGCGGAGGCTATTCCCCGGTTTGCAGAGGGACGATCCCCACGCGGGCTTGCATCGTTTCCGTCGTGGGGACGTTAGAGGCGATGGCGACTGAATGTCCGTACGAGGCGGCGTGAAACTGGAAGCAGCGCTGACGGGCTTGAAGAGTTTGCCGGTCGAACTCTACTCATTGGGAGGGATCGGTGAAGCACGTTCGAGTTTAAGTAAGAGTTGATCATCGCTCACAGCCCAGACCGAATTCGAGTCAACCTTTGCAAGAATTCGTATATTGCTAATACCGGGATGGGTATAGACGATTGACCAACTACTCCCCCGATTAGATGAGTAAAAGATTGCGGCATGCTGATAGCCTGTCGCTTTCATGATGCTCTTGACATATCCGCTTGCAAAGAACTCATCTTTTGAAAGCCACGTCACATCTGCAAAGTACGCATTTGGCAATGCGTGTCCGCGCCATTCATTATCTGTCTCCGATACCGCCAATTCGCCGACAATTCCTTCGACTGCGTCCATTGAGCTTGCTACCCACAGGCGATTGTCAGTAATGCCGAAGCGACGGATCGATGCTGGATCTGGCCCCTGATAAAGATTTGCCTTTTGCCGCCAACTCCGTCCCCCATCAACCGTTTCAATAATTTTTCTGTGCGCCGTTATCGTTATCGCGTGATTGGGACCTTGTTCGACCAATCCCATGAGCCCATCGTTTTGATAGTTATCCGTCGAACTCTTTCCCGCAGACGTCGTTCGAAGTATTTGGTCGGCCAGGTCTGCCCAATGTTGTCCTCCGTCCGCGGTTTGAAGAAAAAAATATGTGTAAGTAGTTCCCTCCGGATCCAGATACTTAGTGCCGGCGAGCCAACCTTGCTGGGCGGTCGAAAATAGGATTGCCGACACGATCACTTGTCGGCCTTGATACTGTACTGTCCAACTTTTGCCTCCATCACTTGTGTGCAACAACTGCACTCCTAAATCTCCATAGTCTCGAATCGAGTCCCTGTCCCATCCATTTTGCGCAACTAACCAACCTGTAGAGCTATTAACAAAGAAGAATTGCTTAACGCTAGCACCGGCCAACAAAGGAACTTCGATGATTTGCCAACTAGTTCCCGCATCTTCAGATTTGTATACTTTTTTTTCACTCGCCAACCACCCGTGCATCTTGTCGAAAAAATACAGTGCACGCGCACCGCTTAGACCTTCGACATGTTGCTCGGCAACCCTAAAAACAGGCTGACGCAATTTTTCGAGCTGACTCGGCATATTTGAAATCTTCGTTCTACTCTCCTGTGCAGATGTATCTTCTGAGGCGAGCTTACCGCACCCTCCCAGCAGAATAAGACCGAGGGAAACGATTCCAAATATCTTCATTAATGATGACCCCCTGCTGGAAGCTTATCGTCAACACATCGTGAAAGCCTGCGGCCCGAATCGGTGTCAATCGCGTCGTTCGCGTCGCCGATGTCTTTGCCAGTGATTGCCGCGATCGAGTTCCCCAACTCGTGAATCTGATTTTGTGCGAAATCACCAAAAGCAGCTACGGTGCTAGCATAATAGCTTCCAGTGGTCTCAATGTTGTTGGCGGTGTAGTTTGTATAAGCGTTGAAGGTGAGGGTCTGAGGTCCTAAACCGTTGAGATCAGTCCAAGAGATAGACCCGCCTGTCGTCAATCCCCGGACAAAAGTGACGTTGGGCGTTTTTCCTCCTGTTTGGTAGTAAATCTGAGCTAGAGCATGACCGCTGTAACTCGTAACATCGTTTCTCACAGTGGCGTTTTGAGCGTTGGAACCATACTGAAAATTTGCGCTCCCGCTGTTATTCGCTCTTGAATAGACGTAGCCGGTTAAGGTCACATAGCCTTTCCATAATTCCTTTATACAATCAGCGACCATTTTCTGTATTTGCGCATTTAACTGCGCGTTGTAGACCTCGCTCATCTTCAGCGGTTCTGGCGAGAACCCAAACATGTGACCCGAAACGTCGGTACGAGTACCGGCGAGATAATTCGCTGCCTCGATCGAAGCGTTTACCGCCGCGTTGAAATCACCAGAAATATGGAAGAACCCTCCCGCGAGGCCGCTGAAGGCATGTCCCGACACTATGCCAAAAGCGCCCGCCGCCATTTGGGCATAGTCGCCGGTGAAGTTGAAATAACTGCCCGGTGCTAAATTCGTGTAGCCCGAAAACGTGTCAACCTGGCCACTCGTATAAGTGACATAGACTGTCGTCGGCGTGTGAAACTCTGCAGCCCCCATTTCCATCAAGAACGAAGCGTGGCCGCAATCTGTCTCGAGACCATCAAGGTAACAAGTGACGCAATTCGGATCGGCGCTGCTGCAACCCGACCCGCCACCGAGATAACCGCCTCCGCCCCCAAAGTCGCCTGACTCAAAACCGTTTTCAACTGGCGCTGAAAACCCCACGTCGATTCCATCAGCATTGAATTCGGCGTTGGCGTAATACGCGCCGGTCGGAGTGCTATCACCGCGACCACCGCTGATTGGATTGGTATGTTGCCAAGTTAACTCGCCAAACGCCTCACGCACTAATTGCCGGCCACCGCCGTAAACGTAGCGCGAGGTCTTTTGACCACTGCTGTTGATTTCGGCAACGCCGAGGCCTTTGAGCACGCTGGAAGTTAGAAAATACGTGGTGGTTGTTACGTGGTTGCCATTAAAGATCGGACGCGTCAACGCCTTACGCAGCATTCGTCCATCACCATCGAACGAGTAAGCTGTTGACGAAACGTCTCCATTCGCAGCAATTATGTGTCCGCTCGCATCCCGACTAAAGCTGGTGTCATTATTCATTGTGACAAATCCAGCAGCATCATAGATCCAGCCTTGAACTCGGTTGTTCAGATAGGTATTAGAAGTTGTTTCGTTGTCGTTCCAAAGCCGGTTGACTTGCTGCATTAGATTGCTGAAAGGATTAAATTGATAACTCTGCCGGTAAGGCCCAGTGGGTGTTCCGCTGTTCGTGTTATTTATAAAGTCGCGTGCCTCGGAACCTGAGTAAGCTTCGGTCATTCGGGCGGCGTGATCATAAGCAAATGCCCGATCGAACCGTTCATCCAGGGCATTATGACTAAACTTCATTTGTCCATTTGAATAGTATTGCCCCGTTGATGACATCTGCGCTGCCCCACTTGCGTTGCGGACGTCGAAGCTTGTCAACTGCATTCGCGTATTGTAACCAGCGCTATCACTAAGCCCATTGCCAAAACTCTCAGACTCTAGCGACCCCCACGCGCGATACTGCGTATTGGAAACCAATGTCGACAAGTTGCCATAACCATCCGCCGTGATGTTGCTTAGCCGGCCGACGGAATCGATCCCATAATTAATTGTGCCGCCCCACGGGTCGGAAATCGTCTTTACTTCGCCTGCAAGATTGTAGTCGTAACTAAGTGTGTAGGATTGATTCAGCGGCGAGCCAAATGCGCGCGTCTCGCTCATCATTCGGGAGAGAGAGTCGTAACCATAACTCTGGCTACCGAGACCGTCTGTCATTGAAGTTCTATTTCCCGCCGCATCGTATGCGAACGTGACGCTTGTCGTAACAGGAATGTTTGAGCCCTGTGGTACTGCGTATGTGATGCCAGTAACAAGGTGCCGGTTGTGGTTATAGCCATACGTGGCGGTGACACCGCGTGCGTCGGTGACTCTGTGCAGCGTGTCGTCGTTGTTATATTCCCAAGTGGTATAGGTTGGATTCCCGTTAGAGTCTTGCTGCTCGGGCACATGTTTCGCCAGCAATCGGCCGTAGCCGTCAAAAGAGGTAGTTGTGTCCTGATAAGTGGTGCTTTGATCCGTTCCCGCGTACTGTCGGACGAGTGTGGCTTGGTCGCGCGCATTAAGGCTGGTGGTTGTCGTCGAATAAACAGACCCGTCCCAGTTGAGAACTTCCGTTTTCCAGGCACGCCCGAGCACATCCGAATAAACCTTCTGCGTTCGGCGCTTCAATTCGTTGCTAATCACTGTCCCTTCGTCCTGCACAGTGACAACTTCGCCACCGGCGCAGCCGCAGCCACGATAGCTTGCTTCTTTATAGGTCCCGTCCTGATTTGTGGTGACGCGCGGCCGGCCCTTCCAGTCATATGTCTGCTGCGTGTATACCCAGCCGTAACCGCCGTTCGTGGGATCGTCGTCACCTGTGGGCGCCCAGGCATAAGGGTGTAGTGGTGCTGTTGCCGAGATCGTTTCCAAATTTGTCTCGACCGGGTTGTACTGTCTGACCACCCGACCCATCGCGTCATAAACGACAAGTTGCCCGCTAAAACCACCGGCACTGCCGGGATGATTCGCGGCCTTTGCGATCACGCGGCCTTGACCGTCAAAAACCCGCAGCGAATGCGCTTCGTCATTGACCGTGTTAACGGTGCTAAAGGTCTCGACATAGTTCGGCCCGTAGGCATATCTCGTGTAAGCGTTGTTGACCAGATTCGTAGTGCGTTCCAAGCGGCCGATGGCGTCGTAGGTAATCTTTTGTTGTGGCCCCGGTTGATTGTCAGTGACGTTCGGCAAAGGAGTCCGTTTCCAAGTCACAGCTCCAAACTGATAGTTGTAACGAATGTTCGCAGTGTAGCCGTCCGCATCAGTCACGGTGGTCGGATACGCAAGAGTGCTTGGCGGGCCTGAATCCAGCGTCGTGCCGCTGGCGGCGAAAGCATCCGTGTAACTCACCTGACTGAAGTGCCCCTCCGCGTCAGTTGTCTTCACCACTGATCCTGCCGTGTTGTATTGCATGGTGTTCATCGTGTACTGGCCCACGTTAACGACGTTGTGCCGCTTTACGCTGGAAACGTTACCGCGACCCGCAAGCAGGCTGGCGCCGTAGTTCGAATCATGCTGCGCGGGCGCGTCGTTGCCCTGAATCGAGCCCGTCTCGTCATATTCAACCGTCACTTTCGATACCAGCGAGGTTCCGCTCGAGCCGTTGCAAGACACTTCTCCCTGCGCACCGTCGCAAATGTATTTCGCCGAGGGCAGGCCGAGGATACGGCGATTGGTGTAAGTCGCCGTCATCTGGTAATCCGCATGCGAGCGTCGCACAACGGTCGTGCCGTTAGCCGCGTACTCGTACGAATCTTGTGGATAGCGACAACTCGTGCCGTCCGGTAGATTGAACGTCGCATACTCAACGCGCGCGCGTGCATGATTGTCTGCGGAATCGTAGATGTTGGTCTCAGTTACACGCGGATTGAGCTGATAAGCGAGGCTCTCATTATCCTGTGTCCACGTGTTAGTTGACCACCGTTGCCGAGGGCCTGTTACGTCGTAGCTCTCCGTCAGTAGGGCTAACCCGTTCTTCCAAACTTGCGAAGTGGCCGGACTGCCAAAATAGATCCGCTGGTATGTATTGTCCGGCATGGTTATCTGCGTCAGAGTCCCCGTCAGTGCTGGTGATGTGTCAGGAATCGTCGCCGATGATGTCACAGCAAATCCAGTTATCGCTTCCTGTGGATTACCTTGAGTGTCGCGGTTCCAGTTTGCGGCCCATTCGTGTCGTTCGGTGAATCGCGGGCATTCACTCTCTGAGCCCGTTGGCAGAAACGGTGAACCCCGCAAATTATAAGCGCGGGTATTGAGCAAATAGTCGTTTATTCCGTATTGGCTTACCTTCCAGACTTGGCCCCAGGGCGTGTAATCGAAATCGAAGTGGGAATTGTCTAAGAAGGTTACCCGCGTAAGCACGCGTATAAACACACCATTAGACGGGCCAATCACTGTGACTCCAGTGAAACTGGTTTGAATGATTTTATTGTCGTAAGTAAACACCGCCCAAGTGTGCGATTGTTGCACTCCGTTGATAGTCCAGTACTCGGTGATGGAATTGAGATCATCGTTCAAATAGGAGAACTTAATAGTACGCGCGAGGGTGTCGACAATCGTGTCAATTTTGTTATCGGCGTAGGTGACGGTAATGAAGTTCCCATTTCGATCTTTTATTTGCGTACATTGATAATCATGGCCTTCCCACAAGTAAGACATTTGCGTGCCGTCGGGCAGCTTCAGCGTCATAGTCTGCGCATCGAGTAGGATGTAAGAAGAATCGACCGCTTGAAATAAATTCGAGTTGTTTACTTGACGTAGTTCGACGCGCGCACCCGATGAAGTAATCAACAGAAATGAATAGCAGTTGGATTGAGCGTTGTAATAAGCGCCTTGAATCGTGGCGAAACCAAGATGAAAGCCTGGGGCCGGAAAGCCGAAGTCGTCGTCGAACGAAATATAACCTCCATTATGAGTCCAGGTGGCGAGGGAGTTGTAACTAAGCGACAAACCGAGATCGAGCCCCGCTCTGCCCGGCAGTGCTACCAACCCAACCGCAAAATTGAAGTTACGCGATAATGGATCTTCGCCTCCGCCACCCGTTCGGTTCATCGGATCAAGCCGGGCCGGGGCCGAAGCCACGGCGCCATCCGGCGGTCCGGAATTGGTGCTTTCGCCACGGGTCGATCTTTCCCGCAGTTGTTCAATGTGACGTTTCCTGATCGACGTGCCATTTGGGCCAGTAGCCAACGTCGAATCTTCATAAGCCGCGACAGTTATGCTTAACGCACTCAGAGCCGGTCCCAAATTGTCGCGCAGCTCTTGAATGTCTGTGGCGTGAACCGGTTGTGTCTCCAGACTGGAAGTCGTCCACGCTGTAAAAGCGGGCAAACCAGCAACGGCCCGCACAGCATTGACAGCATCTCGTAGGTCGTAAATGTGCTGAGCTCTAATTCTTGTTACACCGGCGGTAAGGTCGGGGTCCTCGAATGTAATTGCGGTCGCTAAGGCCATGTTGCTGGGCTGAGACGGCGCCCCAAAACTATCAATCGCGCGCACGCGATAGAGATAGCAATGCACGGCACTGACCGTGTTGTCGTTGAAGCTAGCGTTCGGCGAGGAGCCGATTACCATGAAAGGACCTGAGAGACTCTGGCTGCGCTCGATCTGGTAGTGATCGACCGCGCCGTTTGGGGCTGTCCAGGCAAGCCTAATTTGGCTCTCTGAAGTGGCGTTGGGTGCAAGATCTGAGGGCGCACCGAGGAGCATGTTTGGGGCAAAGGAAAAGGCGCTGGCCAACGCGGGTGCGGCCGGAGCCGGTAGAACAGGCTTGCTGGATGATTCGCGCCGCTCGCGATCTACCGTTGCCGGACGACTCCCCGGCGCGTTGGCTGAATCGCTGGCTGCGAAGGTCGCGGCGAATAAGATCAAAGCCGGCAACGCAAGGGCCGTTATCGTTCGTTGTGTATGGCGGAACGCCGTTATGCCACGGCTTGCAACTGTTGAGGTACTTTGCACGTTGCGCTCCTTTTACAGGTCGCTATGAATGGTGTTACGCGCCGCCTACTGAAGACTGAGCAGCACCAGAATTTCGCCTTGACCCTTTGCCAATGGCTCGAGTGCCTTGCCGATGATGGTGCCGGGACGATGGATCTGGACGCCGCCAAGATTCACGGCTTCTGATTTCATCGCCACGCCGGGAATGTCGCTCGTCACTAACAGATCGCCGATGTTGATTGGAGCGCGCGAGGCATCGACTTTGACGCGGACACGCCCGGTGGTTGCCACCAGAACTTTTTCGTCGCTCTTCTCACCCAGGGTAATGCCGGGCTGCGCTGAGATCACACCCGCGACGCGGGTGTCATACGCAATAGTGGACGAGGTGACTTGGTTTGATGTCGTTGCGTCGAGAACAACGACGGTGCCCGACGCAAGTTGTTCAGCGGAAGGCACCCATTCGGCCACGTCTTGATATTTGGCGTTGATGTTTCCGGTGACTTTGATATTTCCAACGACATGAAGACTCTCTTCAGGGGAGGCCGTGCCTACGCCGACTTTACCGGCATTAAGGACCATTTGTGGGACAAACGTTGTTTGGTTGTATGTCCCGAAGGCCATCTTATTGAGAGCTGTGGATGTATAAACTTCCAGTCCATTTGTGACAGTCGCTCCCATGCCGTAGGTCGCGCTTGGTCCATTGTTATAAACAAAAAACTGATTTGTTACGGCGTTCGCCCCCAAATCAAGTCGTGCCGCTGGAGATGTAGTGCCGACGCCAACGTTCCCGTTGTCATGCACATTCAGCGCCCAGCCATTGGCGGTCCAGAAGCCTGTCGTTCCGGAGCCCGAGCGACCGACGAAGGCGGTGTCAGTTGAACCGCTTGCGGTTGGACTATCATTGAACCAGACGCCCGATGTGTTCGTGGAATCGGCACGGACGCGCATGCGACCAACTATGTCCAGCCTCGCCTGCCCATAACCACCAGTTCCAGGAGTCTGTGTGCCGATGCCGACATTCCCACCCTGGCCGTTAATGATCGTGTTGCTCGCGTTTAGCCAGGCAATGTAAACGTTCTCACCAACACCGCCGTCGAGATGGAGGTTTCCATTCGAGGATAGAACCTGTGCGCGGGCCGAAATCGGGGTCAGAAAACTATTACCGGAACCTACTGCCAGCGAGCCACCCCAAGTTGTGTTGGGTCCGAATAGTGCAAAGGAATAATCGCCGGCGGACAGGTGCAGTTTTGCTCCGGGGGAATCAGTGCCAATGCCGATATTGCCCGATGAATAATGAATACCAGTAGCGTTGTTAAGCCATTGCGAGCTGCCGCTACCTGCAGCCGCTGTGGTTTGTACCGTTCCATCCGGGAAAACAAATCCGCCGCTGGATGAGCGAATCTGTCCCGCCACGTCCAGCTTATAGCCAGGAGAAAAATTGCCTATCCCGACATTACCGTTCGTGGCATTAGTAGCACCCTGCAGAATGACATTGCCGCTCGGATTAATGATGAAAGGCACGAACACGCCGCTACCCTGTCTCGGTACTTCCATTACGAGGCTCGGGCCGGACGCGTCGCCCCCGTAGTAAGCATCTTTCCTTACGGACCAAAGGAAGTTTACGGGTTTCCCGGCAGCGATATTGGCATCGATCGGCGTGAGTTGAAGGTCTGTGTATATCCACTGGTTTCCCTGACCCGCGACGCTAATGCCCTCCCGATTACCCGGTGTGCCGAGAATTGCAAGTTTGTTCCACGGAGCGTTACTGCCGATTCCAAAATAGCCCGTTGAGGTGAGTCTCATCTTTTCAGTCAACGAGCCGCTGGTGGCTGTGGTGAAAACAAGACTGCCGCCGTGGCTGCCGGCAGTATTGCCTTCGATGATTCCATGCAACCCGGCGTAATCTACCTGTGCGCTGCTGCTATCATTAAAACTGAATTTTAAGTTGACGCCCCAACCCACATTGTTCGCATTACGATACAAGCGAACCGCCTCGCCATCGGCAGCTAAAACCTCAAGGGGCCGGGTCGGATTGCTTGTGCCAATGCCCACATAGCCGGTAGCTTTTTTGATCGTGAAGTAGTTAGCGACGTTATGTTCACGAATGGTAAAGTCGCCCGCGTTTGGGTAACCACCCAGGAGCAGCCACTTAGCGTCTCCCGACTGATTCGGATCAAATAAAAGCCCCGTGAAGCTGTTCGTGTTCTTTATTCGCACGTATTTGCTGCCATCAGTGTCTCCGCCCGTGGTTTGCACCGTCAGAATGGACTCAGGCGTGGTTGTACCAACACCCGCATTTCCGGTGCTTTGAAGGACGTTCGTCTGCTGCGCAACCGCTGCGGCCGCACACGCAAGTGTCATAACCAGGGCCAAGCCAAAGTTTCTGGTTGCGCTTAAGCAACCCTTACGTCTGAGAGAATAGATTTTCACGTGAGCCTCTTTTCGTTAATCGCAGACACACTTCTGCGTATTCGAGTGATTTAGATTCTTCTTACGAAATTGGTACAGCTAATCTGGGCTGTGTTGGGCGAGAGTGCTTGAAGCAGGCTCGGGGCACAGCCTGTCAACTACAACTATCGAATGGCCGCGCACGATATTGCAGCTTTCTCTGGAAGTCAATAAGTTTTTTGTATTTGGTTAGTGATATAAATCACCGTACGCAGATGAATGCTCTGATAGTAGGCTACTCAGATGTGCAGAAGCTTCTGCCGATGCGCGAATGCATCGAGGTAATGGCAGATGCGCTCTCCACGCTCGCGCGGGAAGAGGCCGAGATGCCGCTGCGCACGATCTTCCGCCCGCGGGACGTGCGCGGGGTGATGGCCATGATGCCTTCGTTTCGACGCGGCGATGTTCCGCTGTTCGGCTTGAAAGCGATTTGCGTTTTTCCCGATAACGCTGCGATTGGCAAAGATGCGCACCAGGGCGGCGTGCTCTTGTTCAGCGGTACCACCGGCGAGCTGCTTGCGCTCGTGAACGCGTCGGCAATAACTGAGATTCGCACAGCCGCCGTGAGTGCCGTCGCTACGCGTGTACTGGCGCGTGAAGACGCGAGCGAGTTGGCAATTATCGGCGCCGGCGTGCAGGCGCGTTCACATTTGGAAGCAATTGCCTGTGTGCGGCCACCTAAACGCGCGCGCATTGTCGCGCGACGATTTGAGAAAGCGAAGTCATTTGTCGAGGAGATGCAGCAGAAGTTCGAGTTTGAGATTTTGGCAGTCGAAACCCCCGAAGCCGCGGTGCGTGATGCTGACATCATCGTCACCGCTACAACTTCATTCGAGCCCGTGGTGAAACGTGAGTGGATCGCAGAGGGCGTACACATCAACGCCGTCGGCACTTACTCCTTCAAAGCTCGCGAACTGGACACGGCAACGATGGCGGACGCAACGCTAATCGTTGATCGAAGAGAATCCGCGCTGAACGAAGCCGGCGACTATGTCATCGCCGCCGCCGAAGGCGCATTCGGCCCGGAACACATTCGCGCAGAATTGGGAGAAGTCTTAATTGGAAATCATCCCGGCCGCACGTCGTCAAAAGAGATCACAATCTTCAAGTCGCTCGGATTGGCGATTGAGGACCTGGCATCGGCTGCGCATGTCCACAAAAAGGCGCGCACGGAAGCAGTGGGCAGCTGGGTTGACTTTACCTGACGTGCCTGTAACTAAATCGCTGATGACCGCGCGTCTTTAACTTAGTGTTCGGACACTGCCCAAGCGAACAGTGTGCAAAGCGCAATAAATGCGACAACCCCAATCGCAATCTTCGCTCCCGTCGAAAGATTGTTGCCCTGGACCTGTTTTACTTGAGGGTATGCAACTGTAGTGGTTGCTCCCGTCTTTTCATCAACCACCACGAAGTGATCGTCAGCGACCTGTTCAACGTAGCCCCTTAGTTTCGTTTTGTCTCGGAGCTTAACTTCGACGCGGGCCGCAGTTCCGGTTCCAAGTTTCACGAGGGCCGCGTGTACCTTCTCGGCCGCTTTCGCATCACGTTCGTTTCTTGGGCGGGCAACAGCAGAACTGCTGCAAAGGACAGAAACGAGCGCGCTAACTATTGCAAGTGACGCAATTTTCTTCCACATTGATTCCACCTCAGCGACAGATGAACGAGCATTTGCATTTCAGAACTTTGTAATGCAAACCTCGCGCCCACACTGGGTGGAATACCTAATTCGCGTCACTTCGGCACCGCAATCACCGGCAGACCTTTTCCTTGCAACTCCTGATTGAGCGCGGGCAGCGCCTGCGTCCTGAACAGTTGCCAGTTGGCCAAAAGCGTCTCCGCATCCTTCACGGCTGCGCCGGCCGCGGTCTTCTGTTCAGTCGTCGGGGCCAGGTCCACCTCCTCGAGTTCACCAAACAGCGTTCGCAATCGCCCGGTCACGGACGCGACGGTTGCGCGTGGCGTCTGACCGGCAGCCGGTGGGCCTTGGAAGCCGCCCCCACCGCCACCAAACACCTGGTACTGTTCGTTGAGCTCATCGAACCGCTTCTTCAGTTCTTCAGGAATTCTGGCGCGCAAGTCCGTCAACTGACCGCGTACTGGACGCGCGCTTTCAGCTAACGCAGCCAACGCGAGCCACTCGTCGTAAAGCTGCTTCGACAACTTGAATTGCTCGCCGAGATCTTTCTGCGAAGTTGTCACGCGCGGATCCATGCGGAGCACAAGCGGCTGCGAATAACTTCTGCCGTTCACGGTCAGCACGATCGTGTACTTGCCGGGCATCGCCCATGGCGAAGTCGCGCCGGGCGCCGTGTTCATGTAAACCGCAGCGATCGGATATTGCGGCGCAACACCGGGCACGGGTTGCAGGTGCAAATCCCACAACCATCTGTGCATTCCAGGTTCGTTCGAGAGTTTCTGCGGCGGCCGCACCCAGTACGGTGGAATTGCCAGGTTTGGATCCGGGGTGGGCATCGGGTCGGCGCTCGAATAACGCCGCACAATGTTGTTCGACTCGTCTTTGATTTCGAGTGTGACGACGCCGCTCGCGCCCGAGCCGAGGTAGTAATCGATCATCGCGCCATCGGGCGGATTGTCCGCTCGCGGCTCATCCGGCGGCAGCGGCGTGTCGGTGTTGTTATTCCAGTGCACCCGGGTCGCAGTCTGCGGCTTAAAGAGCATGGCAGCTTCATTCGCCGCGGCGCCCGCAATTTGTCGCAACGGAGTGATGTTGTCGAGAATCCAGAAGCCGCGTCCATGCGTGCCGACTGCCACATCGTCGCCCTTGATGATCAGATCGCGAATTGAAGTCGCCGGCATATTCAGACGCAAAGACTGCCAATGCTCTCCATCATCGAACGAGACATACACTGCGCGCTCAGTTCCGGCGAACAAAAGACCTTTGCGTTCCGGATCTTCACGGACTGTGTCAGTTGGTTCGTTCTGCGGAATGCCATTCGTGATTTCGGCCCAGGTTGCGCCGGCGTCGCGGGTGCGAAAGATGTGCGGGCGCATATCGTCAAGCCGCAGAGTATTCACCGCCGCATAGGCAACGTCCTTGTTGAAGTGTCCCGCTTCAAGAATCGAAACCTTCCAGAACGGTTTCAGTTGCGGCGGCGTGATGTCTTTCCACGTTTTGCCGCCGTCGTTCGTAATGTGAATCAAACCGTCGTCAGTGCCGGCCCAGATACGATTAGGATCCTGGAACGAAGGCGCCACTGCGTAAATGACTCCGCGCTGGGTTGCCGCCGCCGTCGGCATTGAACGGTACTTGCCGATGCTCTCGGGAACTTCGAATGTCTTGCGCGTCAGGTCTGGGCTAATCTGTTCCCAATTAACACCGCCGTCCTTGGTCTTCCACAGAGTGTTCGCCGCGTAATACAAGGTGTGCGCATCGATTGGAGAAAAAACGATCGGTTGCGTGCGCAGCATGCGGTAGTCGGCGGAATTGAAGGCGCGCGGCAGAATCGTCTGGGCTTGCCCGGTGCGGCGGTTGTAGCGCGTTAGCTTACCGCCGTACACGGTGTCCGGATCGATTGGGTCAGGAACAACGTAACCGTATTCCTGCGCCGCGACGGGATGCCATTCACGAAAAGTGATCTGTCCATCATCACCGCGACTGGACACGCAAGCCGAACCGCTCTCCTGCTGTCCACTGCACAAACGATACGGAAACGCATTGTCGGCGTTGACGTGATACATCTGCGCCGTGGATTGGTTGTACCAACTGCTCCATGACTTGCCGCCGTTGACGGTGATGAGTGCGCCCTGGTCGCTGCCGAGCATGACGATGTCCGGGTTACCTGGGTTGATCCAGACGTTTTGATAATCGTCGCCTCCCGGCGCTCCACGAAAAGCTGCCCAGGTCTTGCCGCCGTCGATTGATTTCCAACTCACGGTGCTGGCGATGATCACCAGGTCGGGATCTTTCGCACTAATCCGTGGCACGGAGAGATCGCCTCCGCCGATGCGGCCAGCTGGTCGTGAGTCCCTGGTAATGATCACCCAGGTCTTGCCGGCGTCATCGGATCGATAAAGATTCACTGAAGTCGGGACGCCCACGGACGCTATCAAACGATTCGGCGCGCTGGGCGCAATAGTGAGATTAGCCTGAACAATCCCGTCCGGCAGACCGCCACCCAATTGCGTCCATGTTCTTCCGCCATCAGTTGATTTGAAGATGCCGCCGCCGGTGCCGTTCCACGCGCCGTTTTCCCAAGGCCCCTGGCGCGCTTCCCAGAGTGAGGCGTACGCGATGCTCGGATTCGTCGGATCAAATAAGACATCTGCACCGCCGACGTTCTCGTCTTTGTAGAGAACTTTTTGAAACGATTCGCCACCGTTCGTCGAAAGAAAAATGCCGCGCTCTTCATTCGGTCCGTAAGGATGACCAGCCACTGCGACCAGCACATGATTCGGATTGCGCGGATCGACGGCGATTTGCGGAATCTGTTGTCCATCGCGTAGGCCAAGATGCGTCCAGGTCTTGCCCGCATCGGTCGACTTGTAAATACCATCGCCGACGGAAAGGTCAGGGCGCTGCAATCCTTCGCCACTGCCGACGTAGATAATGTTTGGATCGGAGATCGAAACGGCGATCGACCCTACGGAGCCCGTCGGCTGATCATCAAAGATTGGAAACCACGTGCGGCCGTAATCGGTCGTCTTAAAAACACCACCGTTCACCTGGGCCATGTAGAAAACGTTCGGCTGCGAAGGGACGCCTGAAATCGCCCGCGTGCGGCCGCCGCGATGGGGACCGATGCTGCGCCAGTGCAGCGATCTAAACAGATCAGGAGAAACCGTCTGAGCGCTAATCGGTACAGACCCGACAAACACGAGGGCAAGAACGGCAATACCAAAACACAGCGGCCTATCAGCGAGACGACAACGCATGAGAATCTCCTTCAGTTGTGATGATTGCCCGCGCAGGATATCTCTGCGCCGTCTCAAAGTCTATTGTGTTTGCGCGCCCTTGCCTCATGACGGCGCCGGCAGGAATTGAATGCTGGTCTTCTTTTAGTCACACTCAGGTACTGACGCGCGTGCCCTTTGTGGTAAAGTTGCACCTCCCCAAGGGTCAGAATCACGGTCGAAATGTCAGGAATCAGACTCAATTTTTGCACGCTTTTAGGCGCTGGCATTTTGCTGTGCTGTTTGTCGCCTTCAGCGCAGGCACAGCAGGCTGACACCGTCGCTCCTTCGATCGTGCAACCGGGTGCGCCGGGCCAGCCGACTCGCAATCTCCCGAGCACGACGCGAGCCACATTGCCGCCGACTTCGCCAAAAGATGTTGAGTTCATGCAGGGTATGATCGTGCATCACGCCCAGGCTGTGGAGATGACGGCCCTGATTGAATCGCACACAACGAATAAAGACCTGCGCCTCCTGGGCGCGCGCATCTCGCACTCGCAAGCCGAAGAGATTAAATTCATGAAACGCTGGCTGGCGGCGCGAGGCCAACCGATCTCAGCCTCGATGCCGAAAATGTCCGGGATGGACATGCCTGGTATGGACATGTCGAGCGGTCATATGATGCCGGGAATGCTTACTCCCAAACAGATGGAGGCGCTGCGCGCAGCAAAGGGCAACGAGTTCGATCGTCTGTTCCTGACCGGAATGATTCAGCATCACAACGGCGCTTTGATCATGGTGAAAGATTTATTTGACACTGCGGGCGCCGGCCAGGATGCTGACCTCTTCAATTTCACTACTGATGTGGACAGCGGCCAACGTGCCGAGATTAGAATCATGCAAACGATGTTGGGTGAGAAACCGTAGAGGAGAAACGATGAATTACGTACGCACTTTTGCTTCCCGTTTACTGATAACTTCCGCCTTTCTCGCTTTATGTCTCGCCGCGACAACTTACGCGCAGACACCATCGCCGACGCCTACACCTGCGGCACCTGAGAATCCCTTCGCGCCGACTCCGGCGCCGCCACTGCCTGCGGGAATGACCGGTTCTGACGCGAATGATCCTCGCACGAAGCTCACGCCCGGCATGTACGACGCCGGGGAAGCAGCCATGGGTCTCAAGCACATCATGCTGCTCAAGAAGCCTGACACCTTCGATCTTGGCTCCAACGATCCCAACGCTGCGAAAGTAAACCAGACACTCACTACGGTCCTCGGAGTAGCCGATCCCAGTAAAGTTCCGGGCGCCATGAAGTTGGTGCTCGCGGGTCTCGGCTTTGCGAACTCAGACCTGGCGTTCCAGGGCAATCACCTGTTTCTCGGAAACTTTTACGGCGTCAATATCTACGACATTTCGAACCCGGAAAAGACCAGCTTATTGACCTCGATGATCTGTCCGGGCGGTCAGGGCGATGTTTCCGTTTATAAGAATCTGATGTTCATGTCGGTCGAAATGGCCAACGGCCGAGTGGATTGCGGGGTGCAGGGGTTTCCGCCGACTCCTCCGGCGGCCGGGCAGAGCGACAACCACATACCGGCGGCGTCGAAAGATCGCTTCCGGGGCGTACGCATCTTTGACATCTCAGATATTAAAGCGCCGAAGCAAGTGGCGGCCGTGCAAACTTGCCGCGGTTCGCATACGCACACGCTGGTTGTCGATCCGAACGACAAGAATAATGTTTATATCTACGTCTCGGGAACTTCTTTCGTCCGGCAAGATGAAGAGTTACCCGGTTGTTCGGGTGGAACACCGGACAAAAATCCGAACACTGCTCTGTTCCGCATCGATGTGATTAAAGTCCCGTTGGCGGCACCGCAAGACGCGAAGGTCGTTTCCAGCCCGCGTCTGTTTATGGATCCGCGGACCGGAGTCATCAACAGTCTGAATAACGGCGGCAGTCACACGATGACTGGAGTCTCGAAGCCTTCGGACACCGACCAGTGCCATGACATCACGGTTTATTCAGCGCTTGGTTTGGCTGCGGGCGCGTGCTCGGGTAATGGAATTCTCCTGGACATTCGCGATCCCGCCAATCCCAAGCGAGTGGACGCAGTCAACGACACGAATTACTCGTATTGGCACTCGGCCTCGTTCTCGAATGATGGAAAGAAAGTTGTCTTCACCGACGAGTGGGGCGGCGGACTCGGTGCGCGCTGCCGGGCGAACGATCCGAACAGATGGGGCGCCGACGCAGTCTTCAACTTGAACAACAACAAGCTGAGCTTCGCCAGCTACTACAAGCTGCCCGCAGCCCAGGGCGACAGCGAGAACTGTGTAGCCCACAATGGTTCGCTCATTCCGGTGCCCGGCCGTGACATCGAAGTACAGGCCTGGTATCAAGGCGGCATCTCAGTCATGGATTTCACCGACGCCGCTCATCCGACTGAGATTGCTTACTTCGATCGAGGTGCGATTGATCCGAACCTGCTGGTACTCGGCGGCGACTGGTCAGCATATTGGTACAACGGTCGGATTTACGCTTCCGAAATTGCGCGCGGTCTCGATATTTTTGAGCTGACGCCGACCGAGCATCTGACACAAAATGAAATTGACGCCGCCAAAGTTGTGCAGTTCCCTGAATTGAACGTTCAGAACCAGCAAAAGATAGAATGGCCGCGGAAGTTGGTCGTCGCGAAGGCCTATGTCGATCAGTTGGAGCGCTCGCAAGCGTTGCCGGCCGATCGAATTACGGCTCTGCGAGACGCAATTCGGAAAGCCGAGGCTTCAAACCTGAGTTCAAAAGACCGCGGCAGCCTGCAAGGTATCGGGATCGTCCTGGAAAAGAGCGCCGGAAGCGCCAAGAGCGCGGCCGATGCCACTCGATTGAGGGCGCTAGCTGATATACTGAAGCGACCGGAGATGTAGTTCGAGGGATGTCGAAACCTGGTCGAAGAAAAATAAGGAGATTCTATTGGCAAAAGATGATTTAATCCCCGCTGAGGGCACTATTATCGACAAGCAGCCCAACGCTTTCTTTAAAGTGCGGCTGGATAACAGCGAGCACGTCGTGTTGGCGGCTATCTCGGGTAAAATGCGCAAGCATCGCATCCGAATTCTTGTCGGTGATCGCGTCAGTGTGGAAATGTCGCCGTATGATCTAACCCGGGGCCGCATTACCTACCGCTATAGATAAGGTTGCGGTTCTCCTCTTTTTCTGAAACTCTAACTGTCTGATTTACACAAAAGTGGCGACAACATGAAAATACTCTTAGTCAATCCTGAGTTCCCAGATACCTATTGGAGCTTCCGGCACGCTCTGCCTTTCGAAGGTAAGCGTTGCGCATTTCCGCCGTTGGGATTGCTAACGGTGTCGGCCTTGCTTCCGGAATCCTGGGAACGGCGTCTAGTCGATCTCAACGTGCAGAAGCTGAAGAACTCTGACCTTGACTGGGCCGACATGGTTTTCGCGACTGCGATGCTCGTGCAGAAAGAGTCGCTCAGGGACGTGGTGAAACGCGCTAAGGCGCGCGGCAAAAAAGTTGTGCTGGGCGGCCCGTACGTCACAAGCACGATCGAAGAATTGCCGGACGCCGATCACATCTTTAAAGGCGAGGCGGAACAGACGTTGCCGGAGTTTGTAGCTGATCTCGCGCGCGGGGAAACGAAGCGTTTTTACCAGGCTGCCGAACGGCCTGCACTGGCAACCACGCCCATCGCCGATTTTGGCTTGGCGAACCTCAAGCGTTACAGCGCGATGTCGGTGCAGTACTCGCGGGGCTGCCCTTTCTCGTGCGAGTTTTGCGACATCATCGAAATTTACGGTCGCGTGCCTCGCACCAAGAGTAATCAGCAACTGCTCGCCGAATTTGACGCGCTAAAAGCGCTCGGTTGGCGCGGCACAGTCTTCATCGTCGACGACAATTTCATCGGCAACAAAAAGAATGTTCGCCACCTGCTGCCGGACATCGCGCGCTGGCAAAAAGAGAATGGTTATCCGTTTGAGTTGCTCACCGAGTCGAGCGTTAATCTCGCTGATGACGAACCGCTGCTTGAGATTATGCGCGAAGCAGGTTTCAACCGCGTCTTTTTAGGGATTGAGACTCCAGTTGAGGAGAGTTTGCACGAAGCTCAGAAGTCGCAAAATCGCGGAAACCTGGTCGAGTCCGTCAGGACCATCCAGCGCCATGGTATCGAAGTGATGGCTGGGTTTATCGTGGGTTTCGACAACGATCCTGAAAACATCTTCGATCTTCAAATCGATTTCATTCGCCGCAGCGCGATCCCTCTGGCGATGGTCGGATTGCTCAATGCCTTACCTGATACTCAACTCTGGAAGAGATTGGATCGCGAAGGCAGGCTGCTTGGTGAGGACGCTACCGGGAACAACACTGTCTGCACCTTTAACTTCAAGACGAGGATGGACCCGGCGCTTCTGGTACGTGGTTATCAAAGAATCATGCAGACGATCTACGGCCCGCGCGAATACTATCAACGTGTGCTCGATTCGCTGCGGCGCACGACCCACTCTCACACCTTTGGAAAACAGGTTTACAGCCCAATCGCCGGCTTTAAGGCGCTTATGAGGGTACTGCTGCACCTGGGAATCATCGATCGTGAGCGCAAAGAATTCTGGCGCTTCTTTGCCCAGGCAATAATCAAGCATCGCACTCAACTCGTCGACTCAATGCGGTTGGCGGCGGTGGGTTACCACTTTCGTAAATTGAGCGACGCTTACGGCGAGAATTAAGATATCGTTTCGCGCCGCGCTCTCTTCGCTCGAATTCAACATTCTTAATCCGAGCCGAATTCCTTAATTCGGCTTCCGGCCACTCACAATTAGCATCTGCGTGGGAAACTTCATCTGGTTGTCAGGAAAGAATTCTTTAACGGCGACTTCAATTTCCGTAGCAATTTGAGATCGCTCAGTCACTGAGAGTGAGGCGAGCTTTGTCCGCAGCGTTTCCGAGATGCTGGAGCGCATCTGCCAAAACTCGGTGGGCGAAAGCGGGGCGGCAATGTTGAATTTGAAAATGCATTCATGCAAATCGGTGGCTCCCGCCTCTTTCAGAATACCGGCCAGCTTTCCTTCTTCGGCAAATCGAAATGCGCCGGGTGCGTTCGGATCGGGCGCCGGACTCTCGACGTGACGAGACATGACTTCCGTCGCCAAGTGACAGAATGGATTAAGCGCGCTGTCGCACCACACGGCAAAAGCGATCGTTCCTGCCGGTTTGGTCACGCGTAAGATCTCCCGAAAGGCCTCTTCAGGAAAGAACATCGCGCCCAACCGGCTAACGACGACGTCGAAAGTGTCGTCGGGAAACGGCAACGCTTCGGCCGAGCATTGTCGAAACTGAATGTTAGTTAGGCCTCGGCTACGCGCTTCCTGTTCGGCCGTCTCAACCATTTCTTCAACCGCGTCCGTGCAGGTAACAGATCCGCCGGGACGAACGGCTTCTGCAATTGTCAGGGACGGCTCGCCGGTCCCACCAGCAATGTCCAACACTGTGTCACCTTCGCGAATTCGCGCTTGTTCAATCAGCGCGCGCGTCAAAGGCGAAAACATGCGGCTGATGGTATTCCGGTGTTCCGCCCAGAAGGCGGCCGTCTCCTGCCATTGACGTAACGTTTCAGATGTCTCGCCCATTTCGGCCTCTCCTCAGTTGCCTATACTAGAACATGATTCATACAAGCAGGAGAGTCAAATGTTTATAGATCCTCCGGCAAAAAGCGATCAGCCGTTTTTAGGAGCGTAATGAGAGCTCAAAGCGTAGCTACACTCCGCCCTGGAAGGAGCTATTGAGCATCTTTAACAGCAAGCTATCTATAAACATTTCATCCCTACGGGATTGTTCTAGAAAATCGTTCTTGCAGGGTTCGTTGTGGTCATCTTGACCTGCGAAGCTGAGGGCGAAAAAGAAAATTGGCAAGAAAATAGACCACTAATGCCGTCCGTCTATTACTTGCGACGACTGCTAATACGACTTTTTCCGCCTATGTTTGCAACTATTTGCGAAATAAGGCATCCTAATAGGCGTCAATCCTTCTCTCGCGCATCAACGGTGATGCGCCCGCGCATAAGACGATTAGCGCCGGACGTTTCGGATATTCGAGAGCAGGCTGGTTTTCAAACTTCAGAAGCCGCTCTTTTTAGAGAGCATCCGAACCTGGTCCTTCGATCGCTACCGTTTCGCCGAAGCACTTACCGATTCGCAGCTTCTTTTATTCCCAAAGGGGAAAGGTAAATCTAAATGTCAACGAAACTTTATGTCGGAAACCTTGCTTTCCAGACCACCAGTGAAGAGCTGCAGTCATTGTTCGCTCAGGCGGGCACGGTCGAATCAGCCAGCGTCGTCGAAGATCGCATGACCGGACGGTCGCGCGGCTTTGCCTTCGTCGAAATGGCGACGGCCGAAGAAGCCAACGCGGCCATTGAACAACTCAATGGCAAAGAAGTCGGCGGTCGAGCGCTGAAAGTCAACGAAGCCAAACCTCGTGAAAATCGCGGCGGTGGCGGCGGTCGCGGTGGCTTCGGCGGCAACCGCGGCGGCGGTGGCTATGGTGGTAATCGTGGCGGTGGCGGTGGTCGTGGCGGTAACAGCTACGGCGGCGGCGGCAATCGCGAACCGCGCTGGTAACTTAGCGAAACGAAGATTTCTCCTTGCGTCTCCCGCGGCCGGCGCCACGCGTCGCCCATAGCGGATGCAAGGGGAGTCCGCGTATCTCGCGGTCCTTTTCATCCATCTAATCAGGTACTGGAATACAATCATGGAAACAAAACAGATTTTCAAAGTCGGTGAGCGAGTTGACCAGATGTGCGTAACCTGCGGTGAAGAGCGCGGTCACATCGTCGCCTCGGTTACAGCCAAAGGAAAGATCACCCGGGTCAGCTGCCCCAAGTGCGGCTCGCGCGTTCATTACAAACCGACCGGCGCGGCTCCGTCGGCAGCGAAGGTCGGTGCGCCTTATGATCGCGCACGCACGTATCGCCGCGGCCAAACTATGCTGCATCCGAATTTTGGCCAGGGTGAAGTAACGGCAGTAATTGAAACTGGCAAGATCGACGTGCTGTTTGCCGATCGTGTGCGCCGCCTGATTCACGCGACGCCATCAATGTAAGGCTATTTTTACGATGTTTTGATTAGCGCCGTGAGGTGAATGGGCGCGTGAACCAAGATGGATGCTCCCTCGGGTAAGCTCCGTCCTGACGGCGATAGCGCAAACAATTGGACATACACCCTCGAAGTACTCATCCCCCCAAGACCTGCACCGCCGGGCAAACTGAACTCATTCACAGGCTCGTTTATGGGTCCTACTTGTCGGGCGCGTTCTTCTTTACAGTTTATTTTTCTGTCCCTATGAAAAAGCGAGAGGCTTAATGCGGCACGAACCGATTGTTAGTATTCAGCGAAAGACTGGAATCAGATGGCCGACCTGCATAACGATGGTCGTCTTTCATATAGGGGCGGTGGCGGCGCTGTTTATGCTTAGCTGGCCTGTAGTTATTGGGACGCTTCTTCTTTGGTGGCTTGCCGGAGGTTTAGGAATCGGAGTCGGATATCACCGGTTGCTTACGCACCGCGGGTTCAAGACACCCAAGGTCGTCGAGTATTTTTTAACTCTCTGTGGCTTGCTCGCGCTCGAAGCAGGGCCGATTGCATGGGTGGTGACACATCGCATTCATCATGCCCACACCGATGTTCCGGGCGACCCGCACACGCCGCGCGATGGTAGTTGGTGGGCCCATATGGGGTGGGTGCTCACCGGCACGGCGCAACGCTACGACAAGTCGGTGTGTAATCGCTATGCCCCTGATTTGACCAGTGACCCAGTGCATTGTTGGTTAGAGAAGCTGTATTACGTCCCGCTCATCCTCCTGGGTTTCTTGCTGCTGGCAGTCGGTGGCTGGCCAATGCTGTTCTGCGGGATCTTCTTACGCGTGACGTTTGGGCTTCACGCCACCTGGTTGGTCAATTCGGCTACTCATCTGTGGGGCCGAAAGCGCTTCAAAACATTGGACGATTCACGCAATAGTTGGTGGGTCGCGCTGCTATCGTTTGGCGAAGGCTGGCACAACAATCATCACGCCTATCCGACGTCCGCTCGTCACGGCCTGCGCTGGTACGAGGTTGACCTGAACTGGCTGGGCATTCGCGCCCTTCAGTTGTTGGGCCTCGCCCGAGGAATTAAGCGAGTTCGCTTCAACCGAGCGACGTCCGCATGGCAGTTAGTTCGCAGCGGCAGGCCGCGCCGCGTCTACCACACAGTTTAGTTTTTCGGAGTTACGTTTGGACGGAAGTCTTTAATGGTCGCCGTACGCGTCGCTTAACTTGCGAAAGTGATATCCCATCGCCGCGAGTCTGAGCGACTCAGACAGCCGGTCGCGATGTTTGACCATCGCATGGGCTAAGAAGCGCCAAAACTCTCTGCGCTCGCGGTCAAGCACGCCCAGCTTGAGCGCGATTTTCGCAAAAGCTGTCGCTCCACTAAACAGGCCAAAAGGATTTGGCTCGCTAAAGTCCTGGGCCGTCCGTTTCAAAGAGTCGAGCGCCCGCTGATAGTACTCACGCGAATCATAAATCGTGCGCATGATCGACTTATAACCTGCGATCAATTGCGCTGGATCCATCTTCGGGATGAAGTTTAGTTCGCAGTTGGTGTTTTCACCCGAACTCTCGCCTAAGAGTCGGCCTTCCTTCTGCAGCCGTCGCCACAGCTGGGTGTCAGGTAAGGCCGTAAGGATTCCGACCATCGCCAGTGGTATGGCGCTCTGTCGAATAAACCGAATCTGCCGCTCAAAAATATCTTTAGGGTCGTTATCAAACCCGACTATGAAACCCGCCATGACTTCCATGCCGTAACTTTGAATCTTCTTCACGGAATCGAGCAGGTTGCCGCGATTCTGGGTCTTCTGAGCTTCTTTGAGACTCTCTTCAACAGGTGTTTCTATCCCGAGAAACACGCGGTGGAACCCGGCGCGCTGCATGCTCTCCAGCAAGTGCGAATCGTCGGCAAGATTCACGCTGGCTTCGGTCAGGAATGAAAACGGATAACCGTGTTTCTGTTGCCACTCAGTGATGGCCGGCAACAATTTCCTGACATTCTTCTTATTTCCGATGAAGTTGTCATCCACAATGAACACGGTGCCGCGCCAACCCAGATTTCGCAGGGCGTCGAACTCGGCCAGCATCTGTTGATTACTCTTCGTGCGCGGAACGCGTCCATAGATTTCGATGATGTCGCAGAACTCGCATGAGAAGGGACAGCCCCGCGAGTACTGCACCGACATCGCGCTGTAACGCTTTACATTCGCGAGATGAAAGTGAGCTTGGGGCGTCAATGACAGTTGTGGTCGCTCGGTGGCTTCGTATGTCCGCTGTGCGCAACCTTTCGCCAGATCGTCGACGAACTGCGGGAGCGTAGTTTCCGCTTCACCTTTAAAGATGTGATCGGCTTCAGGCAGGTCTTCAACAGCCGTCGTGATGTAAGGACCGCCCAGAACGACGCGCTTCCCGTGCGCTTTGCATCGCCGCACAACTTCTTTGAGCGACTCTTTCTGCACCAGCATCGCCGTGGCGAACACCATGTCGGCCCACTCGATGTCCGAAGCTTTAAGCCGCTGAACATTGAGATCGATTAGGCGCCTTTCCCAGGACGATGGCAGCAACGCTGAGACAGTCAGCAAACCCAGCGGTGGAAAAGCACATCGCTTACCCTCGAAGGGTAACGCGTGACGGAAACTCCAATATGTATCCGGGAACTCGGGGTTGATTAATAGGACTCTCATGACTCCCTCCTGTTCAGCAGCACGACGCCTTGCGATTGATTAATCGTAGGTATTGATGTTTAGGGGGAGTCGAGTTCAGAATCAGCAACGTACTCTCACAAAGTTATCGGCTCTTTACACTCTTCTTCTTGCTAAATTTAAGGACATCGCCGGGCTGACACTTCAGCGCCGCGCAAATGCACTGCAGCGTATTGAAAGTTATTCCCTGAGCTTTGTCCTTTTTTAATCGCCACAGCGTGGTGTGACTCACGCCGGTTTCCTTGGCCAGCCAGTAAAATGACCGTTCCCGCTCGCGCAGCAACTTATCGATATGAACTCTGATCATTGACCTCGCTCGACAGCTTACTACATATATGTCATCCATGCCTAATATGCCGCGCGCAGTATATATACCGTGCTTGACACATACTGTCGTGTCACGTAACCTCGACGACAGATTGAGTTCGGCTAACTCTCTTCTCAGCTCTTCTGGAATTCTCCAGATCACCTGACAGTTTACAGCTATGACTTGGCGGCGTTTGCCGACTTATGGCCGCCGCGATCAGGGACTGATTTTGAACGATCTTGGCATTAAGCAGCGGCGAGTGGGAGCCATCACAGTGCTCGAGGCGAATTCCGTTTTGAGAATTGCGCTGACCTTCGGGATGAGCGGCGTTTCGCTTGAAAGAGCGGTCGATTCGCTGATGAAGTCCGGTCAGCGGAAGATTCTCCTAAATCTGGAGGGGGTCAGGACGATCGGGGCAAAAGGCCTGGGAGAACTTGTCTCGATTTGCGTTACCGTCACCAGGGGCGGGGGTGAATTCAAATTGTTCAACCTGACCCCGACGCTCCGTCAATTGATGAGCGTCACGAAGCTCTCGGAAGTATTTGCTTTTTACGACACAGAGGAAGAAGCGATCGCGAGCTTTGCGCTTGACCCAACCTCAGCGAGACTGCCCAGTCTGATCCTCGGGCGCCTGTTGGAAAGCGAGCATCCACTCGAATCATGACTATCTGCGAGTTCTGTTTGCAGCAATCGACGGACGGTTCCTGCCGCATCGGCTTGAACGTTCCGAAGACGATGCGCTGTCGAGAGTTTGCGCCGGGGATGGAAAAGTTCTGCGCCAACCCGGCGGACTTCGTCAGTCCGAACCAAATAATCGAGATGGCAAAATTCTTCGGCCTCAGCGGCACGGAACTCAAAAAGGTGAAACTCGTGATTGACCGGAGAGTGGTCGAAGCATCTGCCGAACTGCCATCAAGCGGCTCTTAGTTACTGATCGGATGAACGAACTGCGAATCTACACAAACATCGAAGTGCCAGAAATGCGCGGCGGTTACCCAATATTTTATAGCCGGTGCGAAGGCGGGCCGTATTATCGCTGGTCGTTCGACGACGCGTCGAGTAAGTGGCAGGCAGGCCGCGTATTGCCCTCAACGGTGTCGCCCAAAGCACTGACGGTGGCTGCGTGGAAATCGATTCCTGCCCGATTGAAAAAAAGCATCGGCGATCACTACCAGGACTGATTGATGATTAGAAGGAGACTCTATTGGCAAAAGACGATTTGATTCCTGCTGAAGGCACGATTATCGACAAACAACCTAATGCTTTCTTCAAAGTTCGTTTGGACAACAGCGAACATGTCGTACTGGCAGCGATTGCCGGCAAGCTGCGCCGACACCGCATTCGAGTTCTCGTCGGTGATCGCGTGACTGTCGAGATGTCGCCCTACGATCTCAGCCGCGGGCGGATTACCTACCGTTATAGATGATTCAATTCCCGCGCAATCACCGTCGAACGATGGTGGCGAGGCTATCGGAGAAATCTTGTTGGAGCAAATCTTATTAGTTTTTTTGAAGACTCTGAGTGAAACCTCGCGGCAGCGCGAATTTCTTCCGCCGCCCTGCAACAAACGTGTGCGTTCGAATCCCACTTTGGCGCCGCTTCGAGCTCTTCCCTTGCGGTAAATCCCTAACAATCAATTACAATTCCCCCCATGATTCTGGTGTTGATGGGGGTGACAGGTTCCAGCAAATCGACGGTGGAAACGGGGTGGGCCGCAAACCTTGGTTGGGAATATTTTCACGCGGACGTTCCACCCGTTGACGCGATTGTTCAAAAAAGTAGAACTGCGCTCAAGATTTAGAGATACGTAAGATGCCGGCAACCAAAACAGCACCCGTAGTCGTGGGCGAAGGTTCCGCTGCGGGCGACCTGTCCCCCAGTAAACTGCGCGAGATAATCAAGCAGGCACTCTTGCATGTTGCGCCAGGAGCCCGCGTACTTGCCATCGTTCCCGACAAGACTCGGGACGACAATACCAGCCTGCTATTTCCTTTCGCCGCAGAAATCCTCTCGGAGCGCGGCGTTGCGAAATACGACGCGCTCGTAGCACAGGGAACACATCCGCCGATGACCGGCGGCGACAAGTTATCAAAGACCGGACTCGTTCGTGACAAATCCGCCGGCGTCGGTGAGATTTTTGATCATCAGTGGAACGTTCCCGATGAGTTGACGACAATTGGCGAGTTGAGCGCGGCGGACGTGACGCGACTGACGGACGGCTTAATTAACGATGCGGTGAACGTGACTGTGAATCGGCGACTGGCGCCGGGAGTCTACGACACAATTATTATTTTCAGCGCCACTGTGCCACACGAAGTCGCCGGTTTTGCCGGCGGCGCCAAATATCTTTTTCCCGGCGTCGCCGGCCCTGATCTGACCCATGCCACGCACTGGCTGGGCGCGTTGGCGACCATTGAAAATGTCATCGGCCGCATCGAGACGCCGACGCGTCACATGATCGAAGCGGCGGCGGATTTTGTCGAACCCCGGATTATTACATTGAATTCTGTCCTCACGCGTGACAACGTGAATCGCTTGCGCACGCATGCGCTCTTCGCCGGTGACTTTCGCGAGGCGTTTCGACGTGCTGCTGAAGTTAGCCGTCAGGTGCACATCAGATATACCGGGCGGAAATATAAGCGAGTCGTCGCGTTGCTCGACGAGCATTACGACGAACTTTGGGTCGGCGGTAAGGCGAGCTACAAGCTCGGCGGAATTATCGAAGAAGGCGGCGAGTTGATCATATACGCGCCGCATCTGCGCTCGATCTCGGAAACCCACGGACGTTTGATTGAAAAGTATGGCTACGCCCCGCTCGACAGAGTGCGCGAAATGGTGGCGCTGTCGTCCGAGCTACAAAACAATTTGGCAGTGGCGGCGCATCTCGCGCACGTCTCCTACGCTGGACAACGCGACGAAACAGGCCGTGTTGTTCCTCGCTATCGCATCACGATGGCCTCGGCCCTCGACGAGGAAACCTGCCGCCGAGTTCATCTGGGATTCATGGATTACAGAAAGTTCAGGCGTGAGGATTACGAAAGCGATCCCGATACGCTGGTAGTTGAACGGGCCGGGAGAGATCTTTACTTAGTCGCGCCCCATTAATGGCAAAGACTCTCAGATAGGATTTTCAAGACTTACAGGATTAAGGTAAGGAAAACAATCAGCTTGAATTGAATTCTGTAAATCCTGTAAATCCTGTCGATTAAGGCCTGGCTTCACCTTCCCATCCAACCGCCATCAACCACCAGCACGTGACCATTTACATAGTCGCTCGCCGATGACGCGAGAAATACTGCCGCGCCCGCAACGTCCGATGGCTCACCCCAACGACCTGCGGGAATGCGCTCCAGTATCTGCCGATTACGGGTCTCGTCCGCTTGCAGTGCTTTAGTATTATCGGTCCGCATGTAGCCAGGCGCGATCGCGTTGACGTTGATTCCCTTCCCCGCCCATTCATTCGCCAGCGCCTTAGTCAGTTGTGCCACGCCGCCCTTCGATGCTGCGTATGCCGGAACGGTGATGCCGCCCTGAAAAGAAAGCAATGATGCAATGTTGACGATCTTGCCCATGCCTTGAGCAATCATCTGACGTCCGCCAAGTTGCGACAGACGAAACACCGCGGAGAGATTAACTTCAATCACGGTTTGCCAATCTTCCTCGGAATAATCAACTGCGGACGCGCGGCGGATAGTGCCGGCGTTGTTGACGAGAATGTCCAGGCGCCCGAACTTCTCAAGTGTTGCAGCAAACAATGTCCGAGGAGTCTCAGGCCTGGCCAAGTCTCCGGTAACCGCAAACGTGCGACGGCCAAGCTGATCAATCGCATCGCAGGTTGCTTCAGGCGAGCGCGTGTTGCCGTGACAGACGACGTCTGCGCCGGCTTCAGCCAAAGCAACCGCGACTGCCTGACCTAAGCCGGCAGCGGCACCAGTAACGAGCGCAACTTTCCCGTCGAGTTTAAATTGATCGAGGATCATCGAGTCGAAGTCAGGGCTTCTTCTTAAGTGGTTCGGCGTAGATCTTTATCAGAAGCATCGTAAAGTCTTTGTTCTCGGTGGTCCGCTGATGTGGTGTGCCACGCGGCACGATAACCAGATCGCCTTTCTTGATCTCGACCGTTTGGCCGTCGATGATGCGTGGGCTGCGCCATTCGCCCGGATCTGTTTCTTTCGGGGCATCCAATTTTCCTCCGAGCACCAACGTCGCCGATCCATCCAGCACGTAATACACATCGTCAGAAGCGTCGTGCAATTCGGCGGCAGCGCCCACTTTGTTCTTCTCGTGCTGCACGGCCACACGCAGTTGCATACCACCGCTGTCGATCAATTCTGAAGTCTTGTTGTCCGGCTGGAGCTTCTTCTGCAAGTCATCAAGTGACTGCGCGGACATTACCACGAAGGGTCGAGCCGGTTCGCTGGGTTTGCGCTGGGCGAACGCAGCGAATGCTGAAATCCCAATCAATGCGCTGAGAACTGCGATGCGTTTGATAGTCACACGCGCCTCCAATTATTTGCGGCTTGCTTCCAACCCACTACCACCCTGATCAAATCCCGGTTGCACGGTGACGACGCCGAACTGACGATCTTCGACTTCGCGATGCGCGGCCATCATCCACACAAAATTAATGGGATGACCCGGCACCGAAACGTTGGGATGAAAACCTGTCGGCATGATGACCGCGTCACCATCACGCACCACGCCGATGAACTCGGGCTCGTCAGGATTCGTGTAAACGAATTGCACCCCAAACGCCGGTGCCGGCATGTCGTAGTAAACGTAAAGCTCTTCGAGGATCGCTGCATGTTCGTGCGGCGGCCAACTGGTCCAGTGGCCGGGCTCGGAAGTCGTGAAGCCCGCGAGAATACGTCCCGCCTCGACGTTCTTCCCCAACGTGATGTTCACCGTGCGCGAATTTGACGCCCCGCCGGTCTTGAATTTGAGCGAGCTGTCCTTTTCAACATCGGCGTAGCGCACAACTTGCAGCGGATATTTGTTTTCTACCTGCGCCGAACATTCGACCAGATCCACTGCGCTGCCAGTTTTGATCTCAACCTCGGTATCACGCGGCAAATAGATCGAATCATACTGCCCAATTGAATTCGTCTGGCCCTCAGCCGTAATCGCGCATTCACCGGACAGACAGATTAAACCGGACTCCGAATCTCCTGTGGCAAAGCTCACCTGCGACTCTTCTTCGTCGAGGATTATGCGGCCGTAAACCAGATGCTTCATCGAGCTGTTTTCCGGCGTAATGGAAATGTGGCGGCCCTTGCGGCCGTTTGTATTGCGAAAAATCCTCTGCTCAGCTTGTTGTTTCATTTGTGCGCTCATGTATTTCTCCTCGGGCCGCCCTTTCAGGCTATTGCCCATGTTCTTCCAGCCATAAAAGGTCCTCGAGTAAGTAATAATTGCCGTAAACCAATGGCGTATCACCAGGCCGCGTGGTCGATCCGTGACGCAAAACGCCGGGCGGTGTTTTGTCGTCAGCCGCGACGGGTGTCAGATATCGATCGATCAGCGATTGCACAACAGATTCACCTTGCCGGCGATAGTTCGCGGCGCGCGTCGAGTCGTTAGTTTGTTCAGAGAGCCGCAGCAACCCGCCCGCGATAATCGCTGCCGCAGACGTATCACGATTTCGAAAGTGGACACCTTCGTCCGCAAAGTCATACCAGGGCACGCCGTCTTCCGGCAGTCGATTCAAGATGTAAGCTGCGATTTTCTCGGCGGTCGCCAACAAGCGAGGATCCTTGGTTTCGCTGTAGGCCACCGCGAACCCATACAAGGCCCAGGCCGCGCCGCGCGACCAGGTGGTGTCGGCGGCAAAACCCTGATGCGTATGGGTGAAGACTCTTTCGCCGGCCTTTGCCTCATTCGGAAACTTGAGCGTGTTCGTGGCGCTTTGTGATGAAGTGAACTCCTGCCGATTGTCACCGGGGTTGTAGTGGACCGATTGCGCCACTGACCCATCGCGACGCACCAGCCAGTCAGCAGATTTGAGCGCATGTTTCAACGCGAGTTCCCTCCACTCCGCATTGTTTGTCTCATGCGCCGCCCACCACCAGATTTGCAGGTTCATCATCGTGTCGATGATTGTGTCGTCACCGTTCACCGACCAGGCGGCCACCAACTGCGTCGTCGGATTGTAGAGTTGCTTTAAACGAGTTGCCGCACGCAGGGCGCCATCGCGATATTTCGGGTCCTTTGTGCTGCGGTAACCCAGCGCTGACGAGTAAAAGTTCAGGAACCCTGTGTCGTGGTTTTCGCTCGCCTCTTTGTTGAGAAGCCGCTCATTCCAAAGCTCGGCCCAACGCCGAAAGCGCTCATCCTTTGTTTTGTCGTACAACCGCCACAACTCGCCGACCCAAAAACTTCCCGTCCAGTAGAAGCCTTTCTGCGCCTTCCATTCGCCCGTCTGATTGTCGCCTTCGGTGAAGAAACCTTCACCGACATCGCGCGCCGCATCAGCGGGCGGAGTCTTCGAAATCCCCGGCTCGAGCTTCTGCGCCGTACGTTCGGCCGACTGCTTCAGCAACTCGATCGCTTGTGCGTAGGTCTTCTTTTGGGCCGGCTGCAAAGTGTCGGGGGGCGCCGCTTGTGGTGACGCGCCGGTTGAAACGACTTCAACTCGCGCCGGGTGGGCAACTCGGCTGCTGGCTTGGCGAACGAAATTGAGAAAGCCGTCGAAGGTCTTCGCAGGGCGTTCCGGCAGGGCGAGAGTGCCGTATCGAAAACGCGAGTCGGCGCGCTCGGCGCTGACGTTCAAGTCGTCAGTGTCCTCCTGATCCCACAGACCGGTGACATACCATTCTGCTTTTCCATTCTGAAATTGTGGTTGGACCAGAAGATTCAATGGATCATCAGCGATCGATTTACTTTCCTGACCCACCGCAATTATCGCCAAACCCAGATTTTGGTTGGGAAGCATGTGAATGGCTGTCGCCGGCGGACCTTCTTCTTCCACCTGATGTCCCCACCACGCGCGCGTGAAGACGGGTGCCTCGGCTGTGGGATTGAAACTCTTTTCTTCCAAATCGGGCTGCCGAACAATTCCAGTCACTAGTTGCAATCCGTCAGCACCCTCGGCCATCACGCGATGGTCGAAGCCGCGTTCACCGGCCCATTGCGTGATACGACTGGTGAGATTCACTTCACGCTCAGCGACTTTCCAGCCTTTGTAAGTCAGTTCGACGATCGTGCGAACCGGGCCAGCGCTGATGATGCGCCATTTGCGTTCGGCGACATCTGAAACTCTCGCCGCCTTACCGTCGACCAGCGCAGCCACCGCCCCAATTCCAATCGCGTCGCCGATGCGATAGATGTCGCGGCCAAATGGCGATTCCCAGTGGTAGACATACTCGGGGGCCCCGAACATCTCCAGGTACAAGCCAGGGCGGCGCTTTCCCCAAACGTCGATCGCATTGCGCTTGTCAAAATAGATCCGCCACGCTGTCGCTTCGGACTCCCACCCCAGGCCGTCGAACTTCATGGTGAATTTCGCCGCTGTCCTCCGGGGATAATCGCTGCGCAGACGTTGGATGGTCGCACTGTCTCCGTAAGCAATGGTAACAATCCGCGTCTGTTTCGGTTTCAGATCGATTTGAAACGCGAGTTCGTCGAATTTATTGTCCGCATCGAGATCGTCGGCTTGTGAAGGCAACTCGATGGTTTGCAAAGTGCGCGCATCCTCAGCGATCGTCGCGGCGTCGCTCGTCGTCACGATTGCATCACCAACTCTGAAATCCGGCGCGACACGTTTCAGTTCCGCAACGCTGACGACGATGTCTTCTGCCGGCCGAAGTTCATCTGTAGTGTTTGTAATGGCAATCTTCAACACCTTAATGTGTGGCGCGCCGAACGCGGAAGCGGCGGCCGCAAACAAGGTTAAGATCAGGACGGTTGTAGTTGTAAGTTTGAGCATGTTCAGGCGACAACGGCGCGGGTCGCGCCGCACGATTCGCGCACTACGAGTTCTGGCTCCACAATGATGTGTTGTTCCTTCGGCCGCTTCTTGTGTTCGATTTGCGCTATCAGCAAGCGCCCGGCGGCCTGTCCCATCTCAGACGTTGACCAGGCGACGGTGGTCAAAGGCACTCTGAGCATGTCGCCGTAATGAATATTGCCGCCGCCGACAATGGCGATGTCCTCAGGAATTCGCAAGCCAGCTTCACTGATTGCGCTCATCGCGCCGATCGCTGCCGGATCGTTAGCCGCAAAGATCGCCGGAGGTACATCGCCCTCCCTCAACCACGCAACCATTGAGTCGTAGCCATCTTTCTCGGTAAACCCGCAGCTTCGCACCAGAGATGAATCAAAAGGCAAGCGATGTTTCGCCAGCGCTTGTCTATATCCTTCAAAGCGTTGCACGGCAGTAGATGCGTCTGTGCCTTGCAAGTGTCCCACCTTGCGGTGACCGAGGTTAATCAGATGTTCAGTCGCCAGCAGGCCGACTTTAACGTCGTCAGTGGTGACGGTGCTGGCGCGCACGCCCTCAAATTGTCTATCGATCAAAACCACCCGGCCGTTTTCGCGAATGGTGCGCCGCAAAAACTTTGTATCGTTCGGCGCAACTGACGAAGCGAGAATTAGCCCATCAGTGCGCGGTAACAATGCTTCGATTTCCGCTTGTTCGTTCGCGGAATCTTCGTCAGTGCTGCAAATGAGATTTTGGTAGCCAAGCGGCTTGGCAACTGTCTCGATGCCTCGACAGATTTCCGCAAAATAGGAGTGCATCAGGTCCGGTACAATCACTCCCAGCAAATAGGAACGATTAGTTGTGAGTGCACGCGCGAACTGGTTCGGGCGGTAGTTCATGCGGTGCGCCGCTTCCAGGATTCGCGCACGCGTTTCCGGACTGATCTCCGGATGATTGTTGATGGCGCGCGAGACCGTCATCTTCGAGACGCCGAGCGCGCGTGCAATGTCTGCTAAGGTTGTCGCCATGAATTTTTCTTTCCCTCTCCCTTTGGGAGAGGGTTAGGGTGAGGGCCTAGTGGAACAAACCATATCTGCCCCCCGTTTTTCTCATTCGCTTTCCCCAACATATAACCAAGAAACAAAACATCGTGGCCGTTCGCTATGCCCTCACCCCTGCCCTCTCCCAGGGGGAGAGGGAGTTACCTTCCCTTTAACGACTTCGCAATCGCGGCTTCTGCCAACGGAGCCATGATCGCGTAGCCCTTCGCATTCGGATGCAGGCCATCCTCGCTCAATTCCTCTCTGAGAAAACCTTTGTCGTCTGTCATCGCCGAATAGTAGTCAAGATACGTCAACCCATTCTGATCGACATAGCCGCGCATCCAATCGTTGAGCGCCTTGATCTTTTCCGGCGGCCGTTGCGTCGTGCGAATGATCGGTTTTCCGTCACGGGATTCGTAATCGCTGATCGGTAGAACTGAAGCCAGCACGATGCGAATGTGATTGGCCCTGGCAAGTTCGCTCATCGAAGCCAAATTGTCTTCGATTGCTTCCAACGTCATCGGGCCAGTGTTTCCCGCGAGGTCATTTGTGCCGGCTAGAATCACCACGACCCGCGGATGCAAAGCAACCACGTCAGCCCGAAAACGCACGAGCATCTGCGGCGTCGTTTGCCCGCTGATGCCACGATCGATGTAGAGTTTGCCGGGAAAGAACCCGCCATATTTTGGATCGTCCCATGAATCGGTAATTGAGTCCCCCATAAACACCACGCGGGCCTCGTTTTTTGCGGGCAGTGCGACTTTGGCGTTGGCGTCGTGATAACGCGCCAGCGCCGGCCAGTCATTCAATTTCGTTTGCGCGCGCGTTAAGAGCGTCTTTGTTTCCGCGCAATCATGCGCTACTGCCGGCTGCGCGTGAACGCTTCCCACAAACAGAAGCATTGCCAGGATTGTGATTACACGTTCAGTCGTCATTTTAGATCTTCTCTGCTCAGTTGCGTTCGACGCCAATTGCGGTCTGAAGCACCGACTCGGGCGTCCAGTCTCTTGTTGGTCGCGCCGCCGACAAATAACCACGGCTCATCACGGCCAGTCGATCGCACATGCCGAAAAGTTCCGGTAGGTACGAACTCACCATCAGGACGGCTTTCCCCTCCGCGGCACACTTAGCAATGGTTTGATAGACAACTGCCTTGCTGCCAATGTCGATGCCGCGTGTCGGTTCATCCAGCAACAAAACATCTGCATCCTGGTGCAAAAGACGACCGAAGGCTACCTTCTGCTGGTTGCCACCTGAAAGCGAACCGACCTTTTGATTAACATCACGCGCTTTCACTCCCAGCGAACGTGTCACTTTCTCAGCATGCCTTCGCTGCCGACCAAGATTCAACCAGCCCCAGCGAGAAGATGAGTCAATATGGGTCATCGTCACATTGTCAGCAATGGACAGTGTGATGCTGAGGCCTTCTCCGTTTCGATCTTCGCTCAGGTAGCCGAGTTTTTGTTTGACCCTGCCGGACGTTGCCTGTCGGCGGAGTTCTTTGCCGTGAACTCGAATCGAACCACTCGCCGCGTCATCGAGCGCAAAGAGTGTCCTGACCAACTTTGTCCGTCCTGAACCCATCAAACCTGCGATGCCGAATATCTCTCCAGGCCGAAGCTCAAAACTCGCGTCCTTTAGAAGTGGCGGTGCGCTCACGTTGTAAACTTCGAACACCGGCGATGCTTCCGTTTTAGCAGGCCACGTTCGTTGTGGGAAAAGATTTTCAAACGAACGGCCGACCATATGCGCAATTAATTGATCGTCAGTCACCGAAGCGATCTGTCCGGTCGCTACGCTCCTTCCATCGCGCAGCACCGTGAAGCTGTCGGCAATCTCGCGCACCTCTTCGAGAAAGTGACTGATATAAACAACACTGATCTCCTGCTCCTGGAATTTGCGAATCAGCCCAAACAGATGCTGAACGTCATCGCGCTGAAGACTACTGGTCGGCTCGTCCATCAGAATGATCCGCGCGCGCGCCGCGATAGCCCGACAGACTTCTACAATCTGACGCGCAGCAATCGACAAATCCGCGACGCGAGTCTCGGGTTTGATCTCCGGATGGTGAAATGTGTTCAGTACTTCCTGCGTACGCGCGCGTAGTGCCCCGGCGTCGAGAATTCCCCACGGCGCCGGCTCGATACCCATCATAATGTTTTCAGCCACCGACAAATGCGGGAACAGAGATAGCTCCTGATGTATCAACGCGATTCCCTTCCCACGAGCATCGAGCGGGCTCGCCGGAACATACGCGGCACTTTCGATTTCCATTGTGCCCTCGTCGGGTTGCACCAGTCCGGCAAGCACATTCATCAGCGTGCTTTTGCCTGCGCCGTTTTCTCCGATGAGTGCGTGAACCTCTCCCTTCTGCAAACTGAGAGTCACACCATCCAATGCGATCGTCGGTCCGAACCGTTTGCTGATGTTTGATAAAGAAAGAACCGTCATTGTCAAGTGTCGGCCGTCTTTCATTTTCGTCCGCGAAGCGGACGATTGAAAGTAGCCCAGCGCTTTAGCGCTGGGTCAACCGCGCGGTTTGTAATTCAAGTCCGCGAAGCGGACGGCAGAGCATTGAATTTCTGTCGCCCGTTTCACGGGCTCAAAAACTCTATTTTCCCGAAAACCCAGCACTAAAGTGCTGGGCTAATTTCAATAGTCGGCTGCGCCGACTGGAAGACTAATGATTTGTTCTTCCAGGCCGCTCCACCTGGGAACTCGTAGTAATCCAGCGACTCAGCTTTCATTTCAATGCTGTATCCCGTGTCCATTGGCGGCATGTATCGGCCATTTTGGACGCTCACAGGATGCACGAAATGCTCGTGCAAATGATCAACGTATTCGGTGATGCGATTCTCGAGGGACGCGCTCACGGCAATGTAATCGAACAGCGAAAGATGCTGAACGTATTCGCAAAGGCCTACCCCACCGGCGTGTGGACATACCGGCACCTCGAACTTTGCGGCCATCAAAATCACCGCCAGGACTTCGTTGACACCGGCGAGACGGCAACTGTCGATCTGGCAGAAGCTAATCGCATTCGCTTGCAAAAGCTGTTTGAAGATCACGCGATTCTGGCAAGCCTCACCGGTCGCCACGCCGATCGGCGCCACTGCTTTCGCGATCCTAGCATGGCCCAAGACATCATCGGGTGATGTCGGTTCTTCGATCCACCACGGATTAAACTGGGCGAGAGGTTTCATCCAATCAATCGCCTGATCGACATCCCAAATCTGATTCGCGTCCATCATCAATTTGCATACGGGACCAATCTCTTCGCGAATAATTGCAGCGCGTCGAATGTCGTCGTCGCGATCACGCCCGACTTTCATCTTGAAGTGCGTCCAGCCGTTCGCCAGACCTGCGCGCACTAAGCGCCGGACCATCTCGTCCGAATATCCCAGCCAGCCGGCCGAGGTCGTGTATGCCGGATAGCCATCGCGAAGCATTTCCTGCTCGCGCGCGCTTTTCGTTGATTCGTTCCTTCGCAGAATCTCAATAGCATCCTGCGGCGTCAGCGCATCGCTGATGTGACGAAACGGAATACAAGAGACCAGTTGTTCCGGCGGCATGTCGACAAGCAGCTTCCAAACAGGTTTAGCTGCGCATCTGGCATAAAGATCCCAAACTGCATTGACCAGTGCGCCAGTCGCGAGATGAATTACACCTTTCTCGGGTCCGAGCCAGCGCACCTGACTGTCCGAAGTAATCTGCAGCCACCAGCCACCGAAATCATCGGTGATGGATTCGAGCGTTTGTCCCAGCAGGTGATGCTTCAGCGCGTGCACCGCGGCGACAGCAACCTCGTTCCCGCGACCGTTGGTGAACGTGAGCCCATAGCCATGCAAGCCGGCTCGATCGGTTTCGAGCACCACATATGTTGCCGAATAATCCGGATCGACGTTGACTGCATCCGAACCGTCGAGTGTTGTGGAAGTCGGAAAGCGAATGTCGCGGACGATAACGTTGGTGATCGTAATGGCCATCAGATTGATTAATTCCCTGCCCCTCTTGGGAGAGAGAGAAAATTGCTAAAAGATCTCAGGCGACTGCGGTCCTTGAGCTTCTCCACCGATCAATCGCTACCGCAAACACGATCAACGCCCCGATGATGATTTCCTGGATGTAGTTGGGCCAGCCAACCTGCTGACAGCCGTTGCGCAGAAAAGCCATGATCAGCGCGCCAATCATCGCGCCGAGAATGCTGCCTTCACCGCCGCTTAAACTGCCGCCACCTATTACGACCGCCGCGATAATGTCCAATTCCAGGCCGGCAGCTACGGTTGGATCGCCCTGGCGCAGACGCGACATCTGCATCACGCCGGCCAATCCAAATAACAAACCGGCCAGTGCGTAGATGTAAATCTTCAGGCGGTCGGTCGCGATCCCGCACGCACGCGCCGCCGCTTCGTTCGATCCCAAAGCGAAGACGCGCCGGCCAAAAACCGTGCGACGCAGCCCGACTGCGGCTGCGATCGCGAGAACGATCGCTATCCAAACGCCCGGCGCCATCAATAGCCAGGCGTGTTTGGGAATCGTCAACAACAAATCGTTTGCCCACGTGTCGGGTACGTTTACGGTTTGCGAGCCGGCGAGACCCTTTGCCACTCCTCGCGCCACGCCCAACATTCCCAACGTGGCGATGAATGGCACAACACGCAGCCGCGTAATCGCCAAGCCATTCACAATACCCACGACTCCGCCCACGAAAATACCTGCCGCCACCGCCATAGTTGTGGGCCATCCCGCGTTGATGCCGAGCGCGGTAATTACGCCGGTGAGCGCAATCGCGGATCCTACTGACAGGTCGATGCCGCCGCTGATAATGATGATCGTCATGCCAATCGCGCCGATGGCGACGATCACCGTTTGCGCCAGGACCGTGCGGAGATTTCTTAGAGAAAGATATCTTGCCGGCGCGCCGAGCAGGACCGCAAAGATGACAATCACCAGCACAAGTCCGAGGAACGGCGCGAGCCGATTAAGCCAAGTTCGCGCGATCGACGAACTTGCGATCGTCCACTCAGTTTTTGTCTCAGCGATCATCAGGTCAGAGTCCGCGCAGCGGACGATTGAAAATAGCCCACCGATTTATCGATGGATTATGAGGCGCTAACCATCTCAAGTCCGAGAAGCGGACGGCAGAAACCTCAAACAATCACTTCTAATCGCAGTTAACTGCTTCGCGAGCGAATCTCACTTCTTTCGCCCGCTTCGCGGGCTTGTTTCTTCTTTGGACCACTTACCCAGCACTGAAGTGCTGGGCTATTTCCAGTCGTCCGCTGCGCGGACGAAAGCGCACGAACAGAAACATCACTTCAAATATTGTTCAAGCGGTGGATGTAGCAATGCTTGAGACTCTTTAGCATCCAGATTCTCGGGGGTAATCACCGCGACGCCCGTGTCGATTCTCTTCTCCACGGATTTTCCTTGAAGGCTCTCGACCATCGTGCGCACTCCCAGGTAGCCCATGTTGAATGGATTCTGGACTACGATGCCGTGCAACTGTTTCGCCTTCATCGCATCCACAAACATCTCTGTGGCATCGAATCCGACAAACACGACTTTTCCGGCTTTGCCTGCGTCCTGTAGAGCCGACAGCATTCCCGCAGTGGTTGATTCGTTCGGACAAAAGATTCCTGTCACCTCGTCGCCAAAGCGGTTGAGCAAATTCTCAGCCGCGCGCTTAGCCGTGTCGCGGGTGGCGCCGGCATATTGATCCGTCGAAATCAATTCCACGTTCGGAAACTTCTGTTTCATTTCCTCGAGGAAACCGGCTTCGCGCTCTTCAGTGCTTGCGGAGCCTTCGGCGTAGCGAAGCAGAATGACTTTGCCTTTACCGCCCAGTTGCTCGCCCAGGCGATCAGCACCCAGCCTGCCGCCTTTGCGATTGTCGGTGGCGACGAAACTGACGATTGACGTCGACTCGAGGGCTGAGTCTATGATTACCGTGGGCACTCCCGCCCCCTTTGCCTCTTCCACGGGCCGAGCCAGCGCGCGATTATCCAGTGGCGCCAGCACGATCCCATTCACCCCCTGCGAAGCAAATCCTTCGACCACTTGAATCTGTTGTTCGCGATCGTCTTCACGCAGCGGACCTTTCCAGATGACTTCGATCTGAGTGCCTTGCGCGGAGAGTTCCTGGGCGGCTTTAACCGCACCGGCATGAATGCTCTTCCAGAATTCGTGCGACGTCCCCTTGGGAACCACGGCGATGGTGAGTTTGCGGCCGGTGTTTGATGCTCGGTTACAACTCACGACCAGCAGGGCCGCGAACATGACGATCACTAGAGTGATTTTACGCATCATCAGCATCAGCCTCATTCTTCTTTATTTTGTATGCAGTGGGCAGTCATGTCTTTGGTCTTTGGTCTTTGGTCTTTGGTCTTTGGTCTTTGGTCTTTGGTCTTAGCTTTTGCCTTCTGCCTTCTGCCTTTTGCCTTCTGCCTTTTGCCTTCTGCCTTCTGCCTTCTGCCTTCTGCCTTCTGCCTTCTGCCTTCTGCTCACTGCACACTGCTCACTGAGTCATCTCGGCATCGCCGCGGCTTTCTCCGCCGCGACCACCGGGTTATTCAAGGTCCCGACTTTTTCGATCACAACTTCCATCTTGTCACCCGGCTTTAGAAACACGGGTGGTTTACGCGCGAAGCCGACACCCGGCGGAGTGCCGGTAGCGATGACGTCGCCGGGCTCAAGGGTAATCGTTTGCGAAAGGAATGCGATTAATTCAGGAATGCCGAAGATGAACTGGTCAGTGTTCGAGTCCTGCATCGCCTGCCCGTTGAGAATTAGTTTGATTGACAGATTGTGCGGATCGGCAATCTCGTCTGCGGTCACGATCGTCGGGCCCATCGGCGCGAAAGTATCACAGGATTTTCCGCGCTGCCATTGACCGTCCGCGAACTGAAAATCGCGCGCGCTGACATCGTTAAAGCAGGTGTAGCCCAGCACATGATGAAGCGCGCGATCTGCGCTGACGTTCTTCGCGCGACGACCGATGACGACGACCAGTTCAGCCTCGTAATCAACTTGCGCGCTGCCGGCTGGTAGCACCACCGGCTCTCCCGGCGCAATCACGGCCGTGGAGAATTTGGAAAAGACAACCGGCTGTTTCGGAATCGCCATGTTGCTTTCGGCAGCATGATCCCGATAATTCAAGCCGATGCAGATCAGTTTTCCCGGGCGCGGTACCGGCGCCCACCAGTAAGCATCCCGACTGGGAACCAGCCAACCTCGCTCATTCGCCTCGCCGAGCGCGTTCTCATCCTCGACTATGTTTTCAGAAACGTCACGTGCCTTTTGGAACCACTGGCTATCCATGTCGAACCAGGACAAAGGATTTGATGGTTGCTCCTCTGCCCCAAAAAGCCGCTCGCAATCCAGACGATATCCAACGTCACGGGCTGCGCGGTGCAGGAGCATGCCCACCCGCGGCGTTTGCCAGTTTGTTTCTTGGGTTGAAAAAGAAATAATTCGCACGAGATTCTCATTGGAGGTCAGTACCGCGAGCGGTAGCGACCGGGTCATAACGCTAGTTAGCAACTGAACATCGGCTTCATCCACCCGGTCGCTACCGCTCCCGGTACTTACTTCATAAGTGCACGATTACATACAACTCTTTTGGACCATGCACCCCGATCGTTAATGTCAGTTCGATATCGGCTGTGCGCGATGGGCCGGTAATGAAAGTAATTGCGGGGCTCGTTTCGCAAGTTGCGCGTACCCGGCTGATTGCCTCACGGAGGGTCGCACAAACGTCCACGGCATTAACAATCGCGATATGCACCGGGGGCAAAAGTGATATGAGACGATTTCGCTCGCTTGCCTGTTCAAGCACGAGCGTTCCAGTTTCCGCAATCGCTGCCTGCGCCGTCGTAATTCCGACGTTGAACTGAAAAAGATCGCTCGTGGCCGGAGTTACCGCTACTTCATGCCCGTCAGCCTGAAGTTCGCGCGCAATCGCACCCAGCAGAGGCGAATCAGACAACGCCAGGCTGCGGATCAGCAACCCCTTCGATTCGATTTCAACCAGAATTTCCTGCAGGGCGGATCTTAATTCTGTTTCGCCGCCCACCACGGCGCAATGGCCGCCGACTGATTCCAGTTGCTGCTTAAAGACTTCAACTAATGAGCGCTCGTCGCTAATGAACGGTGCCGTCGCAACATCGAACGAAGAGGCTGGCGATTCATGAGGGTTAAGCGAGGCGCTTTCCGCCAGACAACTACGAATCGACTGCAGAATTTCAGCCCGGGCATCCGTCTGCAGATGCGCCACTTGTCTGTCAGTCATGGTCTGCCCTTCTCCAGTATTCGCGAAATGTCTCAGGTTCGATTGGCCGCAGATCGCGCGCGCCGGTCCACGCGGCAAGCGGCGGTGCCAGACGACCTAGCCACCCATTTACCTTTCGAATCGCCCCATCGCGAACAGCGCCGCGCTGCAAAAATCTAAATGTCTTTCCACTCCATTCGTACAAACGTGGGCGACTCATCACTGCCGCCCACAGCTTGAATGCAAGTTGTTCAGCTCGATTTCGCTCAACTCGTTCTGACTTCTGATTTCTGACGTCTGACGTCTGTTTTATTTCCCCTCGTAGATGCAGTAGCAATTCGGGAATATCAATCTTCACCGGACAGACTTCGCGACAGGCCCCACACAGGCTCGAAGCAAAGGGAAGTTGCGCGGCTTTCGCCAAGCCAAACAACTGCGGCGTGATCACTGCGCCGATCGGCCCGGGATAGACTGATCCGTAAGCGTGGCCGCCAATCTGCTGATAAACAGGGCAAGCATTGAGGCAAGCACCGCAGCGAATACAAGCCAGCGCTTGGCGCGTTATCGGATGCGACAACATACGCGAGCGTCCATTATCGAGCAGAACAATGTGTAGTTCGTTGGGCCCTTCGTCATCCACGTTTCTCTTCGTACCAGTGATCAGCGATTGATAAGCTGTCAGGTGTTGACCAGTGCCAGACCGAGGCAGCAATTTCAGAAACAGTTCGAGGTCGGCGAAGTGAGGGATGACTTTTTCAATGCCCATCAAGGCAATGTGCGTTTTCGGCAGGCTGGTCGTGAAGCGAATGTTGCCTTCGTTTTCCAAAATCAAAATCGTCCCGGTTTCCGCGACAGCAAAGTTCACGCCGCTGATGCCAATGTCAGCCGCGGCAAACTTGTCGCGCAAGACTTGCCGTGCGGTAAGAGTCAAGTGCGCGATGTCATCAGTCTTGTCTATGCCGAGTTTTTCGGTAAATAGGTCTGCGACTTGTGCGCGCGTTTTGTGAATTGCAGGAGCGATGATGTGCGAGGGGGTCTCACCTGCCAGTTGGATAATGTATTCACCCAAATCAGTTTCGATCGCTTCCACGCCTGAGTCTTGAAGGGCTGAATTGAGATGAATCTCCTCAGTCACCATGCTCTTGCTCTTGACAGCCAGGCGAGCGTTTCGTTCCCGCGCCAGCCGGCAAACAATCGCGTTTGCTTGAACCGAGTCGCGCGCCCAGTGAACCTGCGCGCCAGCGTTCTGCGCATTTGCGGTGAACTCTTCCAGATATCGATCGAGGTGAAGCAATGTTTCGTCCTTGATCGCGCGGGCTTGCGTGCGGAGTTCCTCCCAGTTATCGACACTTCGTGAGGCTTCCAGCCGCCGCCTGCCGAATAACGAAGTCGCATTGCGCAACGCACCGCGGAGCTGTACATCGTTAAGCGCCGCGCGCGCATTCGCGTCGAATGTTTCTGAGGTTAGATGGGTCACGAAGCCTGCCACCGAGCCATAGAGAAATTGGCCGCAGATGAACGCGGATTGACACGGATAAGAGAAAGCGAAATAGGAAATGTCATAGCTGTTTATGCTTCATATCTTATTGATCAGATCCGCGTTTATCCGCGTGCATCTGCGGCTAAGTATTTCGTCGCTCACTGCCCCGCTAATAATTCTGCCAGATGCATTACTCGCACTCTTGATCCAACGCGCGACAGCCGCCCGCCGATTTGCATCAGACAGCTGGCATCGCCGGAAACCACGGCATCGACCCGCGCGCGTTCGATGGCTTGAATCTTTTCATCGACAATCGCGGTGGAAATTTCCGGATACTTCACTGAAAAGGTGCCGCCGAAACCGCAACATGCGTCCGCACTCTCGAGTTCCACGAATTCAGCTTCCCGCACATTGGTGATCAGCCGGCGAGGCTCATCGCGGATGTTCAATTCACGCAAACCGTGGCAGGCATCGTGCCAGGTCACGCGCCCTTTGAAGCGGGCGCCCACATCTTCCACTCCCAGCACCCGAACCAGAAACGAACTCAATTCAAAAGTGCGATCGGCAAGCGCGCGCGCGCGACCACGCCATCTTTCGTCGTCCGCGAACAACGCGTCGTAATGGTGAACCATGGCCGTACACGAGCCCGAAGGACACACAATCGCTTCCGCTTGGCTGGCTTCAAACAACTCGATGAAATGCTTTGCCACCCGCCGCGCTTCGAAACGATATCCCGTATTGAATGCCGGCTGACCGCAACAGGTCTGCCGCTCATCAAATTCAACGGTGCAACCAGTGCGGCGCAGTACCTCAACGGTGCTAACGCCCACGGCGCTCCACATCTGATCGACAATGCAGGTGACGAAGAGCCCGACTTTCAGAGGGTGACTACTCCCTTGATGTACCCCGGCTGATGAATGTCTCGACCGAGCGCGTTCTGGACGGCTTCGAGAGAATTATAGCGATGGGTGATGAATGGTGCGACCTCGATTTGCCGGCTCTCGATGAGATTCAGTGCGCGGAGATAGGCTGACGGCCGGCCGTCAGCTTCGAACCCGCCGGAGGCTCCCACCGGCGTCACCAGCGTGGGCTCGCGAAACATTAGGTTGTTGAGAACGCTCAGATCCACTCCCGCATGGCCATGACCATAAAGCAGCACGGTGGCCTGTTTCTTGATGAGCCCGGGAATAAACGCGAGCACCTGGCCCGATCCGGAAGCTTCGATCAAATAGTCCACGCCTTTTCCTCTGGTGTAATCGTGGACGGCCTCGACCGCATCCCGATCGCCGGGATCGACTGCGTGATCGGCGCCGAAGCGCACCGCGAGTTCGCGCTTCGCATCGTTAGGTTCGCTCACCAGCAACAAACCTTCATAACCAAGCACCCGGCGCAGGTACTGTGTGAACATCAGTCCGGCAGGGCCCGCGCCACAAACCAGCGTTGATTGCACCCGCGGTCCCGACGAGTTGCCGTTCAAATGAAATCGGCCACGGGCACGCATCACGGCATCGGCCGAATGAACGATGCAACCAAGCGGCTCGACCAAAGCGGCTTCGGCCACGTCAAGCCGGGCGGGAAAAGGAACCGCGTTGACCGCCGGCACCGCGATGAACTCCGCGAGGCCGCCCGGCAACCCGGTAATGCCGTGCTCAGCATAGAACTCGCACTGATGCGAGTCTCCGGTCTGACAATAAACACACAGTGGCGACCTTCTGAGGCTGACGCAGTTCAGACCCTGATCGATCACGACATGATCGCCGACGTTTAGATCAGAGACTTCGCTGCCAATCTGTTCAATGCGACCACTGATTTCATGCCCCAGGATTTGGGGTGCGACATCAAACGGGATGGGCTGGCCATATTCATCAGTGTTGTAGTTGGCGTGGCCGGCAAAGATGTGTGCGTCGGTGCCACACAAACCGACAGCGGAAACTCGAACGAGCACGTCATGGCGTCCCACTATCGGCAGCGGAACGTCCCGCACTTCGACACGTTCGACGCCGAACAAGACGCCGGCGCGCATGGTGGCGGCATCCTGCGCAGAAGAAATCCGCTGCTCCCAGGTTTCAATCAACGTGCTCAAACTGTTCTCTCCTGCAGGACGCTCAGCTCAGCTTCGATATCGCTCACGTCCAAACGTCCGGTCTCATGCAACCTGGCAAACCGGCGCATCGTTTCGGCGATGCCCAACTCCAGCGGAGTGGACGGCAAATCGCCGATCAATCTTCTGATCGCGGCGTCGTTTAATGCCGGTGCAATCGGAATCGGCGGTCCGCTGAAACTCACCAGGTCACGCCCCGAATTTTCGTTGATCACTTTGGCGATTCGTGCGACCTCGACCGTTTCGCCATGCAGATTAAAAACATGCGCACCCGCCGGGGCGCGATCTGCACAAGCTACAAAGGCGGCTGCGGTGTCTCTGACATATTGGAAATCCGTCGCGCCGCTGAATCGAATGTGAAACGGAACTCCCAGCACGGCGGCCTTCATCGCTTTCGTGGGATCGCTCGTCAGGCCGGTGTCGCGGTTGACGCCGTAAACAGTCAGCGGCCGCAAGCCGACGCTGTTCAATCCATCATCAAGAAAGTAAACGCGCGCATTGCCTTCGTTTGCACGCTTGAAGACGCCGTAATGGGTGGTGGGCTCACAAGGCTCCGTCTCGTCCACCAAAGTGTCCGCGTCGGCGGCGCCGAAGACTGCGGCCGAGCTGGCGTAAACCACTCGCTCGAGGCCGACTTCTTTCGCCGACTCAAAGACATTCAGTGTTCCGATCACATTGACGAACGCCCCGGCGACGGGATCGGTGCGGCACGTCGGCACCTGCAAACCGGCCAGGTGAATTACGCGGCGAGCGCCGGATGCTTCGAGCGCGGAGCGGACCGCACTCACGTCAGTGATATCGCCCGCGATGAATCGCACGCGCTCGACATCGCCGGGTTCCATGATGGCAGTTATCCGGCGCATGTCCTCGCTGCGATCAAAAACGACGGCTCCATCGCCGCGCTCGATTAGCGCCTTGACGATCCATGAGCCGATACAACCTTGCGCTCCAGAGATGAAATAGGTCTCGGGCATTTTCTCTTTTGGAGTGCGGCGGCTTGACGCCGCTTTTTCCGTTTTCTTCCGAGTTTTATCTTTTTTCCAATTTCGTCGAAGCCGGGTTCGGAAAGCGGCGTCAAGCCGCCGCACTCCCAATTCCTCCGATTTGATAAAACTCCATCGCGTTCTTCGAAAAGATTCGTTCGCGGTCTTCGCTATTCAATTCCGCAATCAACGACTGCGTCGTTTGTAACACGCGATCATAAGCGGCCGCCAACAAGCAGACTGGCCAATCGCTTCCAAACATCATTCGTCGCGCGCCAAAATATTCCAGCGCCGTTTCCACGTATGGCCGCAAATCCGATTCACGCCAGTGTTCATGATCCGCTTCAGTAACCAGGCCCGACAGCTTGCACGAGACGTTGGGATAAACCGCCAACTTTTTTATCTCGCGTCGCCACTCATCGATTTCATGGCGAGCGATGGACGGTTTCGCCATGTGATCGACAACCAAACTCAGGCCGGGACATTCTTGCGCCACTCTCCTCGCATATTCCAAATGCCTCGTGTGCACCAGCAGATCATACGCGATTCGCCGCCGCGCTAGTTCAGCTAATCCCCGAATCACGTTCGGTCGCGCGAGCCAATCATCCGCCGGCTCACTCTCTACCAGATGCCGCACACCTTTGAATTTCGGGTGCGACGTCAAATCGTCCAGCTGCCGGGCGACATCCTCAGCTTGCAAGTCGACCCAGCCAACCACGCCCGCGATGAACGAGTTGTGATCCGCCAGGCTTAACAGCCAACGCGTCTCTTCGACGCTGTTGCTGGCCTGCACGAGAATCGTCTGCTCGATGCCGCATCGATTCAATATCGGCTGGAGCGTCGACGGCAAATAATCCTGACAAAGAACTTCGACCGTTGGGGTCATCCACGGGTAATCAAAACGGCCCAGCTGCCAAAAGTGCTGGTGACTGTCTACGATGCCCGTCATCAAAACTTCACGCGCGCGCGTTGTACATACCCTCGCGCGGCTTCACTGCTCGCTTCCCTTCATGATCCTGCTTCGCCACACTATCCAACTCTAACGCGAACGTCGTCACCAAGTCCGGCGCCTTCTTTGGCAAGCCAGTTAAGCGAATGCGAAAGTCATCCTGGACGAATTTCACCGGCTGACCGGTGCCAAACATCTTCACAGACGACACTCTGTTCAGGAGATTTCCAATCACCACGGTTTCGCCCGGCCAGTAATGCACGTGCGCATACAACGTGTTCCCTTTGCGAGTGAAGCTGAGATAGTTTCCGCGGCGCGGCTGACATGGAGCGTCCGATTCGCGGATAGTCGCACCGTTCTTTGCCATCCAATCACCAACTGTCGTCAGAATGCGTACAGATTCTTCCGGAATTGTTCCGTCGCCCCTCGGCCCAATATTCAAAAGATAGTTGCCGCCATCGCGCGCACAACTAATCAGGTTGCGAATCACAGTCGTCGGAGCTTTCCAATTGAAGTCAGCGGCGTGATAACCCCAACTGTCATTCAAAGTCATGCACGATTCCCACGGCCGGTTCTGCGATGCTGTGATCTGCTGTTCGGGAGTATCGAAGTCCTCCGGGATCTTCGAGCGATTGTTGATGATGATGTCGGGCTGGAGTTTCCGCACCATGGTATTCATCTCGACCGACTCCCAGCCTTTTGCGTCAAGTGGCCAGGCCACGTCGTACCAGAGGATGTCTACCTTGCCGTAGTTCGTCATCAACTCGCGCACCTGTCCGTGAATGTAATCGACGAAACGCCGGCGCGCCGCTTCATCCGTCTTGCAAAGCGCGCCGTCCGGGTGATGCCAGTCCATCAGCGAATAGTAGAAACCGAAGCGCAGACCTTCAGCGCGAGCGGCTTCAACATATTCACGGACGAGATCGCGACCGGGACCTTGTTTCGTGGCGCAATAGTCCGTGAGTTTCGTGTCGAAGTTGCAGAAGCCTTCGTGATGCTTGGTGGTCATCACCATGTACTTCATGCCGGCTCGCTTTGCCAGCTGCGCCCAGGCGCGCGCGGCATTCGGGATCGGCTTAAAGTTGGGGGCGAGCTTCTCGTATTCACTGACAGGGATGCCTTCGTTCTCCATCACCCACTCGTGACGACCGAGCGTGCTATAGAGGCCCCAGTGAATGAACATTCCGAATTTCGCTTCGTGCCACCACTTCATCCGGCGTTCGCGATCTTCGACAGTCGAAGTCGTAGGCGCACCGTTGTCAGCAACAGTTGATTGTTGGCCAAAAACCAAATCGGTTTTGCTCGACATCGCCAGGGCTCCCGCGCCGGCAGCCATAGTTGCTAAATAATCTCGTCTGTTCATGGTTACCTGTAAGAATAAGGAGTCGTGCTGCCTGTCAGGAAGACAACGAGGATGACCAGATATTATCTCGCCATCCTCCCGCTTAACACTAGAAGTTGATGCGAACTGATCCCTGCATAACGCGAGGCGTTCGTGCACTAGTCGGCGTGCCGAAGGTCGTCCGTGTCTGTCTCACCACTGCCGTGCAGGTATTTCCGGCCGCGGTGCACGATGCGCTGGCGCCACCGGGGTTGATCTGCACGACGCCGTAGGTCAACTGGGCGTCAATGTCGCGGAAATTCGCGCGATTGAAAACATTATAAACTTCCCATCTAAGTTGAATCTCGCGCTTTTCACCGAGCTTGATGTTTTTGAAGAGGGCGATGTCGTTATTGAAAATCGACGGCATCCGCACGAAGTTTCGTGGCAGGTTTCCAATGTCGCCCAGCCCAGCTGGCAGCGCGAAACAGTTCGTGTTGATGACGAAGCTGGAACCCGTCAAATCCGCTCCAGTGATACCGCTCATCGGATTACACAGAACGTTTGGCCGCGCGTTAACCTGCCCCCCCGTGAAGTCGGTGATCATCGTGCAGACAGTCGCTGACGTTTGAAACGTTCCCGGTGGACAGGTCTGGCCCGCGGTAATCGTGGCCGTGCCGTTCGTATAAGTCACGGTAATGTTCTTGGGCTTGCCGCTCACGAATGTCGTCGTGCCGGAAATCTGATAGTTGTCCAGGAGGAGCCGGGCGACCGCATTGTGCCAGCGCCGGCCGAGTTTCGGCAGATCATAGATGTAATTCGCCGTAAAGATGTGGGTCTGATCAAAATCAGACGTCGCGTAATTGAATGCGCGATACGGACGGCCGTTGTTGACGTCGCTGGTGTCATCGTTGGCATAGTCAAACGACTTCGAGAACGTGTAAGCAATTCCGTACTGGAACCCGCGGGTGTACCGGCGATTTATCTGCACCTGCAATCCATTGTAGTTTGACGTGCCGCCCCAGGTGTTTTGCTGGATGTCGCCATAGCCACGGAACGGGCGCAGGAAATCGCTATTCTTCGCGGCCGTGCCGCTGAGCGGGTCTCGGTTCTCCGGATGACAGAGAGCCGCCGGAATCACGCGACAATCCACAAACTTCGAACCATCGGCAATGCCATTGATGTTTCTTTGTTCACCCAGGTGCCGCGAGAACGAGCCCACATAACTTGCCTCGATCACCGTCTTGAAGCCGATGTCCTGCTGGAAACCCAATTCGAAATTATACGTCGTGATCGTCTTCGAATTGACTTCCAGCGAACGAAGCGTCATTGGGAACACCAACGCAGCGCCGGCGCCGAGCGAGTTGATGTTGCCGTTAAAGATTGTGTACGTCGTTTGCTCTGGCGGGTTGTTTCCCAGCGAGCTAGCGCCCGCGCCGCCGGTGCCACCCCCGATCCGCGGCGCATGATAAGCGCCACCCATTGCGCGAATAACCGTCTTGCCTGTGCCAAAAATGTCCCAGGCAAATCCAACGCGCGGTTCCCAATCAACTGGTTTCGTATGCCTGAAACCTTTTAAGGCTAACGGATCAGTCGGCACCACGATTCCATTCAGTGGATCGCCTGTGCCGGGAACGAACGAGCGCACAAGATTTGCCGGGAGCAGATGGCCTGCGGGGCTGCTGACGAATCGCGGATCGATCGCAAACGAATTTCCGGTAGGACAGTTGGTGCCCAGTGGGGTAACCCCGCTTACACTGGCGGCGCTATTGCAATAACCGACGTAAAGCAATGGCGCCTTTGCCGGATCAAAGCGCGCCGGATCAAAATTTGAACCCTGGCCATCGAGTTGGAAGAAAGGCGTGTGAGTTTCAATTCTCAGACCATAATTCAGCGTGAAACGGCGGTTCACCTTCCACTCGTCCTGTCCGTAAAACTGCCACAGCCGAATCTCGCTATTGGTAAAGTTGCGGGCCTTCGATTCGGTGTAGTTGTTGAAATTGCCGAGCAGCGCATTTGCATAGGCGAATCCAGTGTTGCCTGCGGCGGTGGTGAAACCGTTGGTGGTGCCGGTCCCGAAATCCAAACCGCCCGACCATTTGCCTCCACCGGGTGCTTCGCGGTTGAACAACCTTTCAAAGTAGGTGCCAAACTTGTACGTGTGGTTACCGCGGGTATAGGAAACGTTATCCGCGAAGGAAGGCTTGATGTAGTCATTACCAATCTCGCCCCAGCGATCGAGCCAGTTAATATTGGCAGGATTGCCGGCCACACTGCTCCAACCGGTGATCGTGGGTACCAAATTGAACCGCGCGTTATTTTGCGGAAAAATTTGCGGCGCCGCATATCCCAGCGCACCTCTCGTCAGGCCTTCAATCATGCCCGTTGATGGTACGAAGCCTTCGCTGTCGTGCCGCATCCCGAAGTTGAACTCGTTAACGACGCTTGAACTAAATATGTGAACCCAGTTGGATGACCAACCGTTGTCCTTATAAAGATAGTGCGAGCGAATTCCCCATCGATCAACGCCACCGGTGCCATTCGGCCATCCGGAAGTGCCCAGTCCTTCGTTGTCGGAAGTCCACCATTGCGCCTTCCAGTAGATGCTGTCGGCGTTCGTGGGCTTGAAATCGAGACGGATAACCGCACTATGTTTAGGTACGTCGGCGCTCAACTGATTAACGTAGCGTCCGGGATTGCTGGCGATTGGTGAATTCGGCAGTGGGAAATAGTTGAGCATATTCTGGATGCTCTTGTTAATCCGAAAGTCAGGAATGATGTTTCCCGGAAATTGCAGCCCGGTCAGCGGGTCTAAAACGACAGGGGTTGCGCCGGTGGAATTCTTTGATTGTGAAAAGTTGCCGATCCGCTCCAATGCGGTGGGAACTGTCACGGTGACCGGATCGGTGGGAGTGAGGGTATGTGGCTTTTCGTAAGAGAAGAAAAAGAACGATTTGTTCGAGACAACGCCGCGGCCGCCCTCGCCGAAGGTAGGCAACGGCAAGGGTCCGCCAAAATTAAAGCCGGGAACCTTGTGCCGATATAGTGGCCGGACTAGCGCGGCTTTGTTACTGAAAAAATTATTCGCATTCAGCGATTCGTTGCGCACAAAATAGTATACGCTGCCGCGGTACGTGCTGCCTCCACCCTTCGATACAAGGTTAATCAACGCTCCACCGTTGTTTCCGTACTCCGCGGCATAGTTGTTACGCAATACCTTCACTTCCGCTACTGCGTCCTGGTTTATCGTCATGCTCAACTTATTTGAGCCACTAGGTTCACCCGCAAAGAGTCCGTCAATCGTCGCCACTGCCGACCGCCCTCGCTGTCCCGAAAAATTCGGCAAGTCAGTTCCGAAACCTTCGCCGACCGCTTCAATGTCATCGTTATTTGAAGTGCCAGGGATTAGCCGAAGCAGAGAGGTGATGTCGCGGCCTTTTGTTGAAACCAAGGCGATTTGATCAGCTGTCAAGCGCGCCTGAAGATCGCTGCTTTCTTTTTCGACAACCTGACCCTCGCTCTGAACCGTGACGGTTTCGGTTACTTCCCCGGTCTTCAACGGAAGCTCACCCAGCGCCAAGGCTTCGTTTGCACTCAAGACAACCCGGGTCCTTAGCAACCTCTCGAATCCTGAATGTTCGATCTTGACCGTATAAACGCCCGGCTGAATTGCCGCAAAACTGAACCGGCCGGACTCGTTACTCACCTGGTCCCGCCGTTCCTTAGTCTGGTCATTCTCCAAAGTCACCGCAGCTCCGGCGACGACGGCGCCATTCGGGTCGGTAACCGTGCCGGAAATCGAACCGCTTACAGTCTGAGCTGCGCTGGTTGTCGGCAGAAGCGTTACGGCTACCACCGTGGCGACAAAAACGACCAGATTGCGGACAAACATTGCGCAGGAAGCCTTCGCTTGATGGGTACAGGTGGACATTGCTGCTCTCCTTTTTTTTCGGTTGGCTGGTGGCGAAAACGCGCGACGTGATCGCGCAGGCGCTGACGTTTGGCAACGAGAAAACAGCTGACTGTGTTACCGGTAACGGATACTATGCCGTTACCGTTAACGATGTCAAGACTTTTTTAAGAATCGAACAACAAAATGTTTTGATGGGCAGCAAATACAGGCGAAGGCAGAATGCTGAAGTTTTGGGTCCTCGGCGAGGATAAGAAGACTATTTTTCAAGCCCCTGCTCGTGTTCCATTTCTTCGACCTTGCGCCCTTCGAGGCTTTCCTCAGCCAGTCGCGTCGTAGCGTTCCCGCGCCGCCCGAAGATAAACATCACGGCGCCAAACACGAACATCACGATTCCCCACCACAGATTGACGTTGATTCCGAGGGAGTGCTGCAGAGCACTCTCGCTGCTGAGCAGACCGAAGATCACCAGCAGGCCACCGAGAATCCCAAACATCAACCCAATTGGAAGTCTGATATCAAGTCGCATCTTACCTCACCAGAATAGAATGTTGAGTACAATCGCAGCCCCGACGATAAGCACGGCCAATAGGGCTGGTCTTTGATACCACGGCCCATCTTCCCGGGGCCGCTCCGTGAGCGAGTAGACCAAACCAGTAAGTTCATTGTCCGCGCGCGCTCTGGTGAAGGCGCTAACCAGAATCGTCACGATGAAACACGAAGTCCAGGCGCAGATCGCCGTCCAAAAAGCCTGGGCGAGTTCGCTGGGATAAACGTGAATTACGCCGAACCAACCACCCTTAACTCCGACTTGTGCGCCGATCGGCAACGTCAGGCCGTGATGAATGGCCGCGCCGATGGTGCCGGCGATGAGGCCGATAAATGCTCCATGCCCTGTGGTCCGTTTCCAGAACATGCCGAGCAGAAACGTGGCAAGCAACGGCGCGTTGACGAACGCGAACACCAGCTGAAGCATGTCCATGATGTTATTGAAGCGCGTGGCGACGAAAGCGGCAGCAATCGAAACTAGTATTCCGAATACGGTGGCCATCCGACCCATCCAAAGGTAATGCTGATCGGTCGCGCCGCGCTTGATGTAAGACTGATAAATGTCATAGGTCCAAACTGTATTGAAGGCAGTGACGTTTCCCGCCATGCCCGACATGAAACTGGCAAGCAGCGCCGTTAGGCCAACGCCCAGCATTCCACTCGGAAAGTAATGACCTAGCATTAAAGGAATCGCCATGTTGTATTCAAAGCTGCCGTCGGCTTTCTTCGGCAAACTGAAGCCGCTGCCTCCGCTCTTGTATGTCAGTGCGATAGCTATCATGCCCGGCAGAATTACAAGAAAGGGAAACAGCATCTTCGGCACCGCGGCGATCAAAGGTGTGCGGCGCGCGGCTGACATGGACTTCGCGGCCATCGCGCGTTGGACCACCAAAAAGTCAGTGCACCAATAACCGAAGGACAAAACGAAGCCCAGTCCCATCGCCAAACCGAACCACTCAATTCCCATGGGATTTGCCGAAGGCGTGCCCATGAACCTCCACGATTCGGTCCAGGCGCCTGAATTAAATCCGTTGGCCGTCGCGACTGTGACGAGGCGAGTCTGTAATCCCGACCAGCCACCGGCATCCTTCAATCCGAGAAATACCAACGGCGCGAAACCGAACACGATGAGAAAAAATTGCAGAACTTCGTTGTAAATCGCCGAGGTCAGTCCCCCCAGAAACACATAAACGAGAACGATCACGGCAGCGATCAAAATGCTGAGAGTAAAGTCCCATCCCAACAACGTCTCGAGAAGCAAACCCATTGCGTAGAGAGAAATGCCGGACGACAAAACCGTCATGACTGCGAACGAGATTGCGTTGAAGCCGCGTGTCTTTTCATCGAAACGCAGCTTCAGGTACTCCGGTACCGAGCGCGCGCGCGAACCGTAATAGAAAGGCATCATAAAGACGCCAATGAAAGCCATGGCGGGAATCGCTCCGATCCAGTAAAAGTGGCTCGTGGCGATGCCGTACTTCGCGCCGGACGCTCCCATGCCAATCACTTCCTGGGCGCCCAGATTCGCCGAAATGAAGGCGAGGCCCGTGATCCAAGCCGGAATCGAACGGCCCGAGAGAAAGAAATCCGTGCTGGTCTTCATGTAACGTTTCAGCGCGAAACCGATACCGAGCACGAAGACGAAATAGATGACCATGATGGTCCAATCGATGAAGCTTAGTTTCATTCCTATTTCCTTCGGTTAGGCGAAGAGTCACAGAGGCCGGAAGAGTCATCAATCAAGATCCTGATTCTTCATCTTGTTCTCTGTGTCTCTGCTACTCTGTGCCGAATTCTGTCTCAATCCCACAAGACCGGTTGACGGATAAAGAAGTTGCGAATTACTTCTTCAACGTTTGAATCCGGCGGTAGTTTCTTCCACAACTCCAGATAGTCCTGGCGTTTGAAGGCAATAGCTGCAAACAACAGACTTGCTTGTCGCATGGGCCATTCCTCGGCGTACATCACGTCGGGTTTCAGCGGCCACGATTTCTTGTCCGCCATGAAAGGGGACATGTATTCCATCGCGCGTCGAAAGCCGCGGCCGTCCGCTGTTTGGAAAGTGAAGAGATTGTCCTGCGATGTGGAAAGAATCTGGCAGACGGTCGCCATGGCTTCCAGATTAAACAGTTCATAACCGTAGGGCTTCGTACGCCGCAGTTCTTCAGGAAGGCTGCCGTTCGCGGCGATTTGATTCGGCACAATCACTGTCTTGAATCGCTCGCGACAGAATTCCATCAAACTCTGGTCGCCCACAAGGTGCGCGAATGCCGCCACCTGCATCACCCAACAAGTGCCGTGATTGTTCTTGGCCTCGCGCTCATCAATACCGTTCTGGTTAGTAGTCATCCATCGCAAATATGCGGCGAACCATTGCTTGATAGCTTCCTGCTCGCGCGATTCGAGCGCATCGCTTTCTTCCATGACTTCAATTGCTCGCGAGACTTCAACCAAATGAATCGTGTCGATAATTCCGGTACCACGACCGGTGAAGCGGCCATGGATAGCTTGGGCAAACTGCAGCATCGGATTCATTCGGGTTGCCGGATCAATGAACCATGCGCGCAGATGTTCGGCTGCTTTCGCGGCATAGCGCTTATCGTGCGTCAGCTTCCAAGCCGCAACTAACGCCGGCACTTGCACACTCAGGCGCATCAACGCGCGACGATGCTCGACAAAGTTGTCGGGATTCGACATCCCGTCGCGTTGAATATACGGACCATTCGGATTCGCCGGATCCGGCCACCAATAGTCACCTTCGGAAAAGTAATCGTGCAGGCCGCCGGCGCTGCGCGGACTTGACGATGCGGTGATGGTAATCGGTTTCTCGGAGAGATACTGGTTAGCGGCTTTGAGGACGCGCGCGCGATCGATCGCAGCGACATTCACACTTATTGATTTAGGAACAACGGAGTCGCACACACATAGGATCAGCAAACAAAGGATAAAGACGCGGCGGCAAGCCACCCTTCCTGACTTTGAGCTGTTCCAGCGCTCGCTATTTGTTTGCAACCTAACCTCCAACCAGATCGGACTGCGCTCACGAAATCTCTCAGGTCAGGAAGGGTGGCTTGCCCCCGACGGAACCAGGGAAATCAAATCGCGCTACAAATCCCCCGCCGGCGCGCATTTTGATAGTCAGAGTGTCTCGACGGCCGACCGTGATTTTCTCTATTCTCACCGCCGCCGGTTCATCCATTTGATCCTGAACCAATGTCGCGTGGTATCTCCGCGATCCCAGGAAATTCAAAGGAACGCGGATTGTCTTCCCGGTGAGCGCGTTCATAATTCCAACGAACCAGACATCGTCCTTTCGCCGTGCGAATGCGGCCAACTCGCCAATCTCTGAGAGTGGCAAAACGATCGTTTCATTCCACTCGGATGGTATCGCTTTGATCAGCTCGGCAGCAGGATTCTCGAGAATGTGCTGAGGATGCGCGCCGTAAATCATCAGCGGCGAAGTGAAAACAACCGCGCTGGCAATTTGGTGAGTCCAGGAAGTTTCGCGTCGTCGTTCGCCAAAATGCACCGGCGTATAGTCAGCATGGCCGGCGAGGAAACGGGTAAACGGCAGCGTGGTGTTATGCACCGAGCGCAGGTTCAGGCTGCGATACTCGAGTCCGCGAATCGCCTCGCGACTCAACTCATTCGGCCAGGTGCGCGACTCACCCGCGGGTTTGTTCGCGCCGTGAAACTCGACCATGATTTTGTGCTCAGCTGAACTGCGCAGCATGGCCTGATATAGATCGATGACTTCCTTAGCCTCATGATCGAAAAAATCGATCTTCGCGCCGGCCACGCCCAGGCGCGATAATAACGAAAAGAATTCTTCACGCTCGCGCTCTGTGCCGAGGTTTCGCCGGTGCTTCCAGAACCACAGCTTCACGTTCTGTTGATTTGAATAATCAACCAGCTCGTGCAATTGTGCGTCCGTCCAACGCTGCCACATTCCTTCGACGATGTTGTATTCAAATCCAAGCTGGCCGGCGAGCCGCGAAAACTCCTTTATTCCGTCAAAAGTATTTTCACCGCCATCCAGATATCGCCAAACTGCGCGGCCCGGCTTGATCCAATCCGTTTTCAGTCCGTGTGGAAAGATCGTCTGGTCCGGCGCGGGCGAAAGGTTGCTGATGATATCGGATTTGACGAGCGTGTTCAGATCCGCGCCTATCATGATCACGCGCCAGGGCGTTGTGATCGCTCCCTCGATCGCGGCGGGTCTGGACAGCCGCTTCGCTTCTTCTTTTCCATAGCGCAGGTCGAATGGATGGCTGACCGGCAAGGCATGACCAAGGACAATTGTGAAACCCATCTTTCCCTCAGCTCGCAAACCCATGCCGGCGTAATTCGTTAACGCCGCTTCTGTAATGGCTGCATAGCCGAGGCTGCCGGGCAGCTTGATCGTCAAGGGCGGCGCGGCCCATTCACCATCTTCAACCTCACTGATCTTTTTCTTCTTGTGGATGCCTTCATAGTGGCCTTCGAAGTCGTGATACCAAAGAATGCTGTTGTTGAGAAGCGAGAAGGTACTCGCTTCATCAGGCACGCGCCGACCTTCTCCCGGAATCACAAAACGAAAAGCCACCCCATCGTTGAAAACGCGGAGCTCAAGTATGTAACTGATGCCGCTTTTATCGTGCTGGCACGACAGGCGCGCGCCGTTGCATTCATTCACCGCCGTTGAATGCACGCCTCGCGTTGCGTAGTTTTCGCTGATCCTATAGCGCTCGACGTCGCGGAAGCTAACAAGGTTAGTGATGTCTGTCCCATCGATACCGATTGCCAACCTCGACCAATCGATTACTTTTCGATTGTTAAAGGTAACGGAATAGCGCAGTTGCGTGGGGTCCGGAGAAAGGTGAAACTGAATTCGGCGATTGGGACTGCTTACCGTAATTCCGTTGGCTGTGGCATCGGCGGCGCGAAGAGCCGCAATCAATGCGGGCGCGGCGATGGTAGCCGCTAGAAAGTCGCGACGACTCTGAGTCACTTCACCTTCCAACTTATCCGGTTTGGTTTATAACCCATACGTGCTGCGCCTATCTCTTCATTCATGATCAGAAACGCGCCCAGACCGTGAAAGTCATTCTCGTTTCGTTTGCGCGCGAAGTAATAGGCCAAATCGCCGACGTTTGTGCCCTCGGAAATGTCGACGAGATTCGTCATGCCATCGTTATCGAGCGATAACTTGGTGAGTACGCCGCGGTAACCCTTCTGCGCCACAGTCGCGTAGCGCTTTGGCAAATAGCCGCGTTTCACGCCCATCCAAAGCATGTATGAGTACATGCTTGAGCAGGATGTCTCGAGCCAGTTGCCGGCAACGTCCCCTTTATCAACGACCTGATACCAGAGACCTGTGTTTGGATCCTGATATCGCTCGAACGCCTTTGCCAATTGCTGGACGATCTTGATTAGTTCGCGCCGCTGCGGCTGATCGTTCGGAATAATGTCGAGCAGAATAATCAGCGTCATCGCGTACCAACCAAAGGCCCGCCCCCAGTGAAATGCCGAAGTGTGCGTGGTGGGATTGGCCCAGGGCTGCGCGCCGCTTTCATCGTAGGCATGCCAAAGCAAACCTGTGGCGGGATCGTTCAGATGCTTGTAGTAGATCAGCATCTGCTTCACGACCTCATCGTCGGCGTATTTACTGTCGCCAAACATCTGCCCGTAGCGGGCGAGAAAAGGAAGCGACATGAACACGCCATCGGCCCACAACTGCCAGGCGCGACTCGGGATGTTCGCATGCCAGAACCCCCCGTCTTTTGTGCGCGGATAAGTGTCGAACACCTTGCGAATGTTTTCGGCGGCGAGTTTGTATTTCTCCTGCTTCGTCTCCTTGTAAAGGATCAGCGCGAGATTGCCGGGCATGATGTAATCCAGCGAGTTAATCTCACGATTGACTTTCCCCTGGTCATCGATGTGCTGATCGAACCACGACTCGATGTGATCGAGATAACGTTTGTCGTTCGTGCGTAGATAGACGAGGTATTCCCCGTACAGGTAAAGCGCCTTGGCGTAACCCCAGCCCTTGAAAGACTCGCCGGTTGGATTTCGTTTAATAGTTGATTCGACCACGGCGACGGACCAGTCGGTGGCAGGCGCATGATTGATTCTTGAGACCGAGTTCTTGGGCAACGCGTGTGCGAACTGAGACCAAAGGCCACAAATGAGGATCGTCACAATCGCGGGGCTTATCTTTTTCATAGAGTTTCTCAGTTGCGGCCTTCGTCCCTTAGGACGAAATATTTATAGAAGGCGGTGCCAGGCACTTCGCTACGCTTCGTAGGAGCGACATAAAATCAATGAATCTTATGGGTCCGAACAATATGTCGCTCCTACGGAGCTACAAAACACGCGCGGATCGCGTTCTATAAATATTGCGCTCCTCCGGAGCTGGTATTCGAATCCAAGCAGCGTCCGCTGCGTCCACCGCGGCGTGTCCCAAGAAAACTGGACTCTGCGGCGCACTTCAAATAGTTCGTCTCCTATCTTTGAGGTTGTTTGCCGTTCGTCCTGTCCGCGTTAAGCAATCGACTGCGGTCAGATGAACTAACCGCAGGCACGCCAACCATTACTTGCTGATATTGCTTATCCTGATAGACCGCCGCTGCTCGACGCATTAACGGAAATAGTGCTTCAGGTTTCACCCCGCCCTCGATCTCCGGGTACTGCCATTTACTTTCACCGAGCGCGATCGGAGTGAGGAAATCCAGTGCTTTGCGAATGCCGCGGCCGTCGTGTGTCTGAAAACTCCATAAATCGACACCGATGCGAGTGCCCAGCATTGCCAGCTGCATCAGCCCCTCGAGATTCATGTTGCTGTAACTCCACGCCTTGGTGCGGGCCAGTTCGAGCGGTTGACGGCCGTCGGATTCAATTTGCGTAGCGATGCGTTTCTGCTTCGCGGTCTCGATCACTTGTTTCGCCAAGTCTCGACGACCGACGAACATCGCGTAGGATGCGATTTGCACATCGTAAAAAGTGCCATGATTATTCTTCGCCGCGGATTCTTCACGGCCATTCTTGCTGTCAAGCATCCATTGCAGGAACTTGCCGAACCAGTCTCTTAATCCACGCTCGTCGTCGGCAGTAAGTGATTTCGACCCGGCCAGCAATCCAATCGCATCAACAACACGCGTCAGTCCCCGTGTTTCGATTAAGCCAATCCCGCGGCCCGTGTTCACACCGGGAATGAACTGCGCGTACTGCAGGTTCGGATTCATACGCGTGGCCGGATCGAGAAAGAACTGGCGCAGCAAAGCAACGGCCTTCGTCGCATAGGCTTCATCACCTTTGAAGTAATAAGCCAACGCCAGTGTCTCAACCGAATTCTCCAGATCGTCCAGACTCTTGTGATCGGTAATCTTGTTGATTTCGGGGTTGCGTTCGCCGTCGCGGCGAATGTAAGGAAGGCCGTTCGGCTTTTGTGGGTCGGGCCAGAAATAAGGCGCCTGGCTCATGTAATCATGCTTGTCTCCGCTCGGCGGTGTCGCTGCCTTTTTCAGGATCGAAAAGGGTGTCACAGCCAGCATTTTGTCGGCATCCCGTTGTAACTTTTCCCATGCCGGCTGGACAGTTGTGTCACCTTTATTGATCGCGACACGCGCCGCAGCCAGACGTGATGCATCAAGTAGAAAGACTCGTGGAATCTGATCAGAGTTCCCGCGATTTGGCTGCTGCCCCGACGCCACAATCGCGGCGAAGCTGAGACACGCGAGCACCCAGGCAGCGAGCCAGGCTGGCATTGTAAGAAGTCGCGAATTCATTGGAAGCACGAAACGAAACCCCTTGCCGAACCCTTGCTCGACGTTGTAAAGTGACGCGCGCCCGCGGTCGTTACCGGTAACGAGTCTCGGATTCTATTGATTGCTTGAAAGGCTGTCAATAGTTAATCCGTCCAGGATACTGATGAAAAGAAGAGCCGCCATCGTCATGCTGTTGTTTGCTGCCTTACTTTCTTTTGTTCCACTCATCCAGCTGCACAGTCGCGCCCAGGACACCAAAGCGATTTATCACAGTGGCTGGATCGATCTGAACAAGAATGGACGAATGGATGTTTACGAAAACCCGCGCGCGCCGGTTAACGCACGGGTCGAAGATCTGCTGCGCCAAATGAGTCTCGATGAGAAGACATGTCAGACGGCGACGCTTTATGGCGTCGGTCGGGGGCGAACCGGCGGCGAGCTTCCCCTTGCGGATGAATTACCCACGGCGAACTGGAAAACCAAGCTGTGGAAAGATGGCATCGCGAATATCGACGAGCA